>WNGL01000171.1_pt1 | contig 71589 bp, 58 predicted proteins | sample 5400591 | NCBI WGS metagenome assembly WNGL01 (sample SAMN13153377, study PRJNA577476) | soil metagenome | isolation source: 80 cm soil or saprolite under Garry oak tree replicate 1 | place: USA:California | collected 2016-06-15 | reverse complement strand
CTTTCCCCCTTTGCGCATTATGCCAAAAGTCATCAGGAATTCAGGTAATCCCCGATCTTCTCGGCCAGAGTACTGTAGATCCTGCGACACTCACTCTCGTCCTTCTCCAGCAACGTCACCCGGAACCCCTGCAGCGGCGTGGAAAATGAAGAAAGCGGCACGGTGCAGATGCCGGTCGATGCCAGTATTTGATAAACGAACCGCTTGTCGGGAGAAACCCCGGGCTGGTTGATCAGCCCCTCGACCAGCTCCCTGACCTCGGGGTTGACGATCGGAATCGACTGCCGGTTGTTCAGCAGGCCATCCTTGAAGGCCACGGCCATGTAAAAAGCGCCATTGGTTCGATTCACCTGCAGCGCGGGAACCTTACGGAGACAATCATAGGTGATATTGCTCATCCGCTCGTAGCTGGCGATCCGCTGCGCCAGATAGGAGGAATATTCGGGATGGCGGACGATTTCCGGGATGACCGTCTGCGGCAGAGTCGTTGAGCAGACCTCATTCATCTTGCCGGTAAGAATCAGATTGATATATTTCCGGAAGCGCTCGTCTTTCTGGCCGTTATACACTTCGATCCAGCCGCAGCGTGATCCTGGCCAGGGGAACTCCTTGGATATACCTTTCAATGAAATGGCGGGGACATCACCGATTACATCGCTGATCGGCACCGTGCTTTCGCCGTTATACACGATGTTGATGTACACCTCGTCGGCGATGATGAACAGGTCGTTTTCTCTAGCCACCGCGACAATCTCCTGCAGAAGCTCCCTGGTGTAGACCATGCCGGTCGGATTATCCGGGTTGATCAGCATGATCGCGCAGATATTCGGATTGTAGCGGACATGATTACGCAGGTCCTCCATGTCCGGGTACCAGTTGTTATCAGGCTTCAGACAGAATAGCGAGGGGGCCGAGTGGGCATGACCGATTTCGCCAAGCGTGTGGGTGGTGTAGGACGGCGACGGCATCAGCACCCGCGCCTCCGGCCGCAGACAGCCGTAAATCTTGGCGATGGCGTCCCCGAGTCCATTGAAGAAAATGATGTCGTCGGGGGTGATCTGGACACCACCGCGACTGTTGGTGGTTTCGCAGATGAATTCGCGGGTTTCAAGGACACCGCGGGTATGGCAGTATCCCCAGGTACGGTTGTCCATGGCGGCTTTGGCGACAATTTCCTTCATCCAGACCGGAATGACCTCCCCCTTGACAATCGGGTCGCCTATGTTTTCCCAGTTGATCTTGACACCATGTTTCTGGAGTTTCTCTGCCACGTTGACGATATTTCTGATTTCATACGTCAGCTCGCCGGTTCCCGGCGGCACCAGTTCGATTCTCATGCGTGTTCCTTCCCTGTAATGGTTATATGCATCGATTCCCTGTCAGACGGCATAAAAAAAAGCCGTGGGCTTCTGCCACGGCTCGCGATTATCTGTTGATGCGGAACGACAATCAGCGGGCAACGGGCAGAGCTGCGGCATTCCGCGCCGCCGCGATAATAGCTCGTTCTGCATTTGCCGTAACCATGATCATCATAAGGGGTCAATATCATACCGATGCGGGGACGTCAATTGTTTTTGCGGCATGGTTGACGCTGTCAACGATCGAATCCTACCAGCAGCCTGCCATCTTCGTCACACCAGCGCAGCCAGCCGATCTGCTCTTGATCGGTCAGCACCATTCCCCAGGCGTTCTCAATCGTCAATACCCTGAACAGCTGCTTTGGGGCCAGCCTGGTGAGCTGTTTCCCGCCAGGCTGCTGCCGCAGCTGGTAATATTGAGGTTGCAGACCGGGAAGCAAACGGCCGGCCTGCAATCTCAAAAACTGTTCCCACGATTGAAAGCGCCCTTTATTCTGCGGATCTATCCAGGCTTCCCGGCCGGCATCATCGTAATAAACCCGCAACCAGTCGCCTTTACGGGCAGATACCACCAGCGGCGGGGTCCCCACCTGCAGGCCGAAAATCCACTCATTGCCTGACAACCCGGAATTATTCAGCACTCCAACCCGCGAAAGACCGGGCTCTTCATACAACGGCAGTTGCAGGTCATGGCCTTGAGCATCGCCCGGCTGCGAAAAAGCGACTATTCCAATTCCCGTATAGGGACGCATTCGTGGCGGAGTCGCGGCATAGACGGCTGAACAGGTAATGCCCAGCACAAAGGCCACCAGTCCACGCGTAACGATCTTCATCTAGCGATCGACCAGGGCGATCAAATTGCGGTCAAAGTCCTGTACAACCGCCATTTTACCCCATGGACTGGATTCGAGCGGCTCCACAAAATGGACGCCGCCGTTGTTAAGGGTTTCGCAGACTCCGGCTATATTTTCCACTTTAAGGGTGACGCCGGTGTGCCTCCCCACCAGGCTGCGGGCATCTTCATGCAGGGCAAGTGAAACACCGAGCGTCGTGGCGGTGCCGGGGAAAAACTCTATCAGCATCTCGCTCTGACCGGCGACCGGCAGTCCGAGAAGGTCAACGTAGAAGGATCTTGCTTTGACAAGATCGGTAACAAAGATCACGATATTTTTCAGTGAAACTGACAAAATAACCCCTTTGGAATTTACCGCGGAGGTCACAGAGGTAACAGCGGAAAGAATCGGCTTTCAGAAAGGCTTTCCCGAGTATTCCTCCGCGTCCTCCGCGGCAAGGCTGTTTTTTACTGAATTTATTTTTGAGACAGGCGATGTACGCACTCTACCATGAAGCGGGCGTTTTCAGGCGGAACCGTCGGCAGGATGCCGTGTCCGAGGTTGAAAACATGTCCGGGGCGGCCGGCGTTCTCGTCCAGAACCCGCTTGACCTCGCGTTCGATAATTTCCCGTGTTGCATACAGCACGGTCGGATCAAGGTTGCCCTGCACCGCCATCTTAGGACCGATCAGATCCCGTGCCGCACCCAGATTTACGTGCCAGTCGAGACCCATAACATCGCCGCCGGCTTTCTTGACGGTATCCAGCATGGCTCCGGAACCCTTGACAAAATGGATCACCGGGGTCTCCATACGGTTCAGCCCGTTGATCAGCCTGACGGTATGCGGCAGCACATAACGCTCGTAATCGGCGGGAGAAAGGATGCCCCCCCAGGTATCAAATATCTGAATACACTGCGCGCCGGCAGTAATCTGGGCGTTCAGATATTCAATGCTCATCGTGGTGATTTTATCCATCAGGGCTGCATAGACATCGGGCGCGGCATACATCATCCGCTTGATCTGGGCAAAATCCTTCGATCCTTTACCCTCAACCATGTAGCAGGCCAGCGTAAACGGTGCGCCGCCAAAACCGATCAGCGGTACTTTTCCGGAGAGTTCACGGCGCAGTATTTTAATCGTTTCGAGTACGTAGGGGACATCCTGCTCCATTTGCGGAATGCGCAGTTTCTCCACATCCGCCATGCTGCGGATCGGGCTTTCAAATACCGGTCCCGGAACAAAGTCAAGCTTCATCCCCATCGGCTCGACCGGCGTCAGTATGTCGGAGAACATGATGGCGGCGTCAACCCCGAGATAATCAACAGGCTGAATGGATACTTCGGCGGCCAGTTCGGGGGTTTTACACAACTCCAGAAACGTGCATTTGGAACGAACCGCCATGTACTCAGGCAGATATCGGCCGGCCTGACGCATAAGCCATACGGGAGTCCGATCGACAGGTTTGCCCCAACAGGCATCAAGAAATCTCATATTCATCGTATTTCTCCTCGGTAACGCACAATGGCGTGGTAATTGGCACAGATAAGCTCAGTATTCTAATTTTAAACGACATGATAAGTCAAATTATTTGAGCATCCGCAGACTCAACCGTGAACTTTCTTTTTCCGAACACAACCCGGTCTCCCGGATACAACTTGCGGCCGCGGCGAAGCTCCACTTCACCATTTACCGAAATATACCCCTCTGCGATCATCGCCTTTGCTTCGCCCCCGGAAGAAACCGCATTTTCCGCTTTCAGAAAACTGTCCAGTTTAATATAAGGTGTTGTTATCTGCATCGTTAATCCGCCCTCCCTCTGTTTGACTGCCATGCGTGGATTCATTTCATCTGTAAATGCTCTGCAGATCCTTTGGACTATGAAGCATCCGCCGGCACCAGCCGCTGCAGCACACCCTTTGCCATGTCAAGAATCGCCTCGAACGAAGTCTCCTTCAAGGTGCAGACCAGCTTGTAATCGGGGGTGAACTGGAATTTTTTCGGTTCCCCCCGCATCATGCCGATGATCGTGTCGGGCTGGGCCGGGGTGCGCGGGTGGAACGAAATGATCACCGCCTTGCCGTCGAAATCGATCTGGCGCACGATCAACTTTTTGAGCAGCACCCGCAGCTTCATGATCTCGAACAGGTAAGAGGTCGCGAGCGGGTATTTTCCGAAGCGGTCGAGCACCTCGTTCTGCACGTCCAGCACATCCTCTTCCGACTCGGCCTGGGTCAGTTTCTTGTAGATCACCAAACGCTGTCCGGCATCCTTGACGTATGCCTCGGGGATGAAGGCCGGCACCTTCAGGTTGATTTCAGGCTCGACGTGCTCGACCATCTCCTCGCCCCGCATCCGGGCGATGGTCTCCTCCAGCATCTGGTTGTAGAGCTCGAAACCGATCTCGGTGACCGTTCCGGATTGGCGATTGCCCAGCATGTCCCCCGCGCCGCGGATCTCCATGTCGTGCGTCGCGATGCGGAAGCCGGCTCCCAGTTCGGAGATCTCCTGCAGCACCCGGAGCCGTTCGCGGGCATCCGAGCTGATCGCCGCTTCCCCCGGAATCAGCAGATAGGCGTAGCCGCGCTGGGTGGAGCGCCCCACCCTCCCCCTGAGCTGGTAGAGCTGCGACAGACCGAACTTGTCGGCATGATCGACGATCAGGGTATTGGCGTTCGGGATGTCGAGGCCGGACTCGATGATGGTGGTGCAGAGGAGCAGGTTGGTTTCGCCATGCATGAAACCGAGCATGACCTTCTCCAGTTCATGCTCTCCCATCTGGCCATGACCGACGGCAATCTTGGCTTCCGGTACCAGCTGCGCCAGCAGCTCCGCCCGTTTGCCGATCGTCTGGACCCGGTTATGGACGAAGAATATCTGCCCGCCACGGCGCAGCTCGCGCAGCACCGCTTCGCGGATCAAATCCTCGGAGAAGCGGGAGACGATGGTCTTGACCGCCAGGCGGTCCACCGGCGGGGTATCGATGATCGAGAGGTCGCGGATCCCCATCATCGACATGTAGAGGGTACGCGGGATCGGGGTGGCGGTCAGGGTCATGACATCGACCACCGCGCGGAACGATTTGAGCCGCTCCTTGTCCTTGACCCCGAAGCGCTGTTCCTCGTCGATGATCATCAGGCCGAGATCCTTGAAAGCGACATCCTTCTGCAGCAGGCGGTGGGTACCGATGATGATGTCGATATCCCCCTTCTTGAGGCGGTCCAGAATCGCCTTCTGCTCCTTGGCGGTGCGGAAGCGGGATAGCACCTCGACCGTGACCGGATACTCCTTGAGCCGCTCGTGGAACGTTTCGTAATGCTGCTGGGCCAGGATGGTGGTCGGGACGAGGATACCGACCTGCTTGCCGTCCAGGGCCGACTTGAACGCCCCGCGCAGGGCAACCTCGGTCTTGCCGTAACCGACATCGCCGCAGACGAGGCGGTCCATCGGTTTCGAATGCTGCATGTCGGCCAGCACATCCTGAATCGCGGAGAGCTGGTCGGGGGTCTCCTCCCAGGCGAACGACGCCTCGAACTCCCGGTACATCTCGTCGGGGGGGGAAAAGGAGAATCCCTCGGAGAGTTGCCGCCGGGCATAGATCTCCAGCAGCTCCCCGGCCAGCTCCTCGATATTTTTGCGCGCCTTCCCCTTCGATTTTTCCCAGGAGACCCCGCCCAGCTTGTCGAGCGCCGGATGGCTACCTTCCGGGCCGACATAGCGCTGCACCAGACCCAGGCGGTCGACCGGAAGAAACAGCTTGTCCGAGCCGGCATACTCCAGCAGGAGGAAGTCCCCAGCCACGCTGCCGACGCTGATATGCTGCAGTCCGCGGTATAGCCCGATACCGTGGTCGATATGCACCATGTAATCGCCCGGCTTGACTTCAGCCAGGGAAGCCAGGAGCTGTTTCTTGCGCATCTCCGATACGCCGCGGCGCCGGACCCGCTTACCGAACAGTTCTTCCTCGGCGATCATCACCAGGCGGGCGGAGGGAAGCCGGAAGCCGCGCGAGATGTCGCCGATGAGGATTTTTATTCCCCCTCCCCAACCCTCCCCCGCTGGGGGAGGGAGCGAGACTCCTCCCCCCAGCGGGGGGAGGCTGGGAGGGGGGATGAATATATCCCCAAATCCCGCTTCGCTGATGGAGCAGTAAAGGTTGTATGGTTTCAGAAGCTCCTTGAGCCGTTCGGCCTGCGGCTGCTGATGACACGCGATCGCAATCAGCTGGCCTTCGCCTAGCCATTCATGCAGGGTAGCGGCCAGCGGCGCGAGGGCATGACTGCTCTCCTTCGAAACGCTCACCCGCAGATCGCTGTTATCCTGACACGCGATCTCAATTGTCGTCGTTTCCTCCGGAACACCCATTACCAGCCCGGACAGCTCGATGACTTGTCGTCCGGCGACTATGGAGTTCAGCTCAGGAGCGGTCAGGAACAGCTCGCCCGCCGGCGAGTGGGGCAGGCCGGCAGCCGCAGCCTTGGCCGCACCGGTCTCGATCTCCTCGCAGACGCCGAGGACGGCATAATTAATAGCCTCAGGGTCGAGCAGGATCAGCGGAGCGCCGGGGGCGTAGTCAAAAATGGTTTCGAGACCGGGGTGCAGGAGCGGCTGCAGAAAGTCGATACCCTGGAAATAGACCGCATTCTGCAGATCTTCCAGTATCGCGCGGCGGCGGTTGGCGGGGATGTCGAGATCGTCGCAGAGCTGTTTCAGGCGCGGCGCGATATCCGCCAGCAGTTCGTCCGACAGCAGCAGTTCCCGCGAGGGGAGCAGCACCAGCTCTTCAACCGGCTGCAAGGATCGTTGCGTCAGTGGATCAAAGGCGCGCATGGTTTCGGCCGTGTCGCCGAAAAACTCGATTCTGACCGGCGCTCTAAGGTTGGGGGGGAATATGTCCAGAATCCCTCCCCGCACCGCGAAGGTACCGCGATCCTCCACCAGCGGCACATTGGCGTACCCCATCCGGACCAGCCTGGCGAGCAGATCATCTCGCTCGAACTCTTCACCGGCGAGCAGATAGCAGGAAGCGTCATTCAGCACCTTTCGGGGCAGTAGCCGCTGCAGCGCCGCCGCCACCGGCATGACGGTAATCCGGGGCAGTCCGTTTTGCAGCCGGAAAAGCGTATCCAGCCGGGCACCGGTCACATCCGGATGTGGAGAGGAAGCGGAGAATGGCGCCGCGTCCCAGGCCGGGAAAAGCGTCGCGTGCAGATCTCCACTCGAGAAAAAGGCCAGTTCCCGGCAAAATTCCTCTGCCGCTTCCAGGGTCGGAGTGATGACCAGCGGGGTGTCGAGCCCCCCCCGGACCAGCTCCGCAACAAACAGAGCCGGGGACGAACCTTTCAGGCCCGAGACCGTTAAGCGCCGTTCACCTCGGCGTAGTGCGGCAATGCAGTCAATTGTCCGGGGGATCATGGTAGTCATAGTGGTCATTGATGTCGGGCGGGCTGTTCGATCAATGCTTTCTCAGGCCGGCTTTAAGCTTTGGCTTGCCATCTTCGATAACGACCCTGAAAGCGAGATTTTCCGTGCCAAGCCTGGCGGCCAGCAGCGGCCTCTGTTTTGCAATAGTCGCAGCAACCAGCTCACGCGTGATATTGCCAACCGGCAGGTTACAGGCTTTTCGTGCTTCACGGAACTCATGGACGAGGCGGTCAAGGTCGGATTCGGCGGCCGCAGCAGGAGAATCGGGCAGCCTCCTGTCATTGTTATCTTTCTGTCGCAGGTGCAGATCCCTGATAAAGCGGTCCCGCGAGTAGCGCCCCTCCTCCATCAGCTTCAGAATCCGGTTCCAGTGTTCACGATAGGTATTGAGGCGGGCCACCAGCATGTTGAAGCGGTGCTTGTACATGGTATTATTGATCGGCACGCCTGTGTTGCTGCGCACGAGCTTTTCCACCACCCCCAGCAGCAGGAGCGGCTCCCGCTTTTCCAGACCGATAAAGTACTGTTCATACCTGGTGATCAGTTCGCTCAATTTCCGTTCAAGGAGTATGACATCTTCGGCAATAGCCATCGGCAACCTGTTATTTGAGATGCTATAAGTAAACGCTCAGCACTATAGCCAAACCAACGGATATGTAAAGGTCAAAGATTGGTTGCAACATCGCAACTTCGCTAATCTCTTGACGCTTTGACCATCCATCGCATAAAGTGCTCAGAAATATTTTCCAATTTTTTCATCCGGAGTTAATTGAAATGGAATCTGTTGCCTCAGTAGTACTAGCCGCCGGAAAGGGCACCCGCATGAAATCGGGCCTGATCAAGGTTCTGCATCCCGTTGCCGGAGTGCCGATGATCGCCTGGCCGGTCGCAGCGGCCCGTGAAGCAGGCTCAGACCCTATTGTGCTGGTGATCGGTCATCAGGCAAATGCGGTTCAGGGTGTTTTTCGAGGCGCGGCCGATATTCGCTGCGCGATGCAGGAAGAACAGCTCGGCACCGGACATGCAGTCGCCTGCGCCCTGGATACGCTGACCGGTTTCCGGGGGACGGTGCTGATACTGTGCGGAGACACGCCCCTGCTGCGATCGGAAACGGTGAAAAACATGCTGGCGTACCACCGTGACAACCAGGCGGCCATAACGGTGCTGACCGCACTGATGGATGATCCGTATGGCTATGGCCGCGTCGTCCGCGATCCTGAAGGCCTGGTGACCCGCATCGTCGAACAGAAGGATGCCGACCCGGAAGAGCAGGAAATTCGTGAGATCAACAGCGGCATTTACTGTATGGATTCGGACTTTCTCTTCAACAACATAAAGGGGATCGGCAACGACAACGCCCAGGGGGAATATTACCTGACCGATCTGCTGGCGATTGCGGTCCGGAAGGGGTTGACCTGTCTGGCACTGCCGACCGCCGATGCCGATGAAATAATGGGGGTGAACGACCGCGTCCAGCTTGCGGAAGCCGGACGCATCCTGCGCCGCCGCATCAACCGCGATCATATGCTGAACGGCGTCACGATCATCGATCCTGACACCACCTATATCGATCAGGGGGTCACGATCTGCGCCGACACGACCATCCACCCCGGCTGCCGGATCGGCGGAGGATCCATCATCGGATGCGGTTGCGAGATCGAGGCCAACGTCAGCATCACCGGCTGCCGGATCGGTGATGATTGCCATATCAAGGCGGCGTCCGTTCTGGAGGATTCCGAGCTGGGCGAAGATGTGGCGGTAGGACCGATGGCGCACCTGCGACCCGGTACGACCCTCGGCAGCAGGGTCAAGATCGGCAATTTTGTCGAGACCAAGAAGATCGCCATGGGGGAAGGTTCGAAAGCATCGCATCTGACCTATCTGGGCGACGCCGAAATCGGCAGCAACGTCAATATCGGCTGCGGCACGATTACCTGCAATTATGACGGCGTCAACAAGCACCGCACCGTTATCGGCGATGACGTATTCATCGGCAGCGATGTGCAGTTGGTCGCGCCGGTCAGCGTCGGCCGCAATTCACTTGTCGCCGCGGGCACGACCGTCACGGTCGATGTCCCCCCTGATTCGTTGGCCATCTCCCGGACACCGCAGGTCAACAAGGAAGGGTGGCGGTTGAAGAAGAAGCCGTGACCGGCTCCACTTGCCACAGCTCTCTCTATCTGCCGTTTGGGTGCGAGGTCGTCGCCGTCACCGACCTGACCCCCGGCGAGAAACTGTTCCGGCTGCGGAAAGCAGACGGCGCACCGCTTGGGCATCTTCCCGGACAGTTCGTTCAGGTTTCCCTGCTCGGGTGGGGGGAAGCGCCGATTTCGGTCGCATCGTCGCCGACACGGGACGGGGTCTTCGAGCTCGGGGTGCGCCGCGCCGGGAGCCTCACCGGCGCCATGCACCTGCTGAAAGCCGGTGACACCCTCGGCATCCGCGGCCCCTTCGGCCGTCCCTTTGACCTGCGGCGTCTGCGCGGTCAGGATCTGCTGCTGGTCTCCGGCGGCTGCGGTCTGGCGCCGCTCCGCTCGCTGATCCAGTATTGTGAAGACCGCCCTTCCGAGTTCGGCGCTATCTCCATCCTCTACGGCGCCAAAAGTCCGGCGCACACCCTCTTCAAGGAAGACCTCGCCGCGTGGGAAGCCTCGGCCCGCTTCGCCTGCAGCCTGACGGTCGACAGTTTTACCGGGGAAGAGTGCTACGACGGAAACATCGGCCTGATTACCGCCCTGATCCCCCCCCTTGCATTTGATCCCGACAACACAATAGCGGTCGTAGTCGGCCCACCCCCCATGTACCGGGGCGTCATTGCCGAGCTGAAGAAAAAAGGGCTCCCTTCCGGGCGGATCGTGCTCTCGCTGGAGAGGCAGATGCGCTGCGGGGTCGGCAAATGCGGCCACTGCTCGATCGAGCACCTCTACTGCTGCCAGGATGGCCCGGTATTTTGGTTAAATGAAATCGAAAACCTGCGGGGGGCGCTCTGATGCCAGAACTTATTAAAACCTCCAACGGATTCGATTTCTGGCGGAGAGCAAGGCAGCGAGAAGAGACCGACGCAGGCGTACTGATCAGTACGTCGAGGAGAGGCTCGACGAGGCAACGAAGCTATACGCCTGAAGGCGGATCCGTATGAAACGGACTCTCACGGTCTGCCCCTACTGCGGCTGCGGCTGCACCTTCTACCTCGTCAGTGACAACGGGCGTCTGGTCGGCGTGGAACCGAGCACGACCCATCCGGTCAGCCGCGGCGGCCTCTGCGTCAAGGGGTGGAACGCCTTCGCCTTCGTCCATCATCCCGACCGCCTCACGATTCCGCTGCTGCGCCGTGACGGCGTGCTGCAGCCGGCCTCCTGGGACGAGGCACTGGATTGCGTGGTTCAGAAGCTGCGGCATGTTCAGGAGCGGCACGGGGCCGACTCGGTCATGTTCGCCTCCTCGGCCAAGGCGACCAACGAGGAAAATTACCTGCTGATGAAACTGGCCCGGGCGGTATTCGGCACCAACAACATCGACCACTGCGCCCGCCTCTGCCACTCCTCCACCGTGACCGGACTGGCCGAAACGTTCGGCTCCGGGGCGATGACCAATTCGATCTCCTGCATCGATCAGGCCGGAGTCATCCTCATCATCGGCTCAAACACCACCGAACAGCACCCCCTGATCGGCAGCCGGATTTTGGATGCCGCCCGAAACGGGACGCGCCTGATCGTGGCCGACAACCGCCGCATCCGCCTCTCCCGCCACGCCGAACTGCACCTGCGCCACAGGAACGGCAGCGACGTCGCCCTGCTAAACGGCATCATGCAGGTCATCATCGCCGAAGGGCTGGCCGACCGGGAGTTTATCGCCGCCCGCACCGAAAATTATGCGGCGCTGGCCAAAGCCGTGGCCGACTGGACCCCGGAGAGGAGCGCTGCCGCCACCGGCCTGGAGGCTGGCGAGATCGTCGCGGCGGCACGTCTGTTCGCGGGGGCGGAGCGGGGAATGATCGTCTACTCGATGGGGATCACCCAGCACAGCCATGGCGTCGACAACGTCCGCTGCATCGCCGCGCTGGCAATGCTGACCGGCAACGTGGGGCGCCCCGGCACCGGTGTCAATCCGCTGCGCGGCCAGAACAACGTCCAGGGTGGCTGCGACATGGGGGCACTTCCCGACCTCTACAGCGGCTACCAGGCCGTGTCCGACCCGCTGATGCGGGAGAAATTCACCCGTGCCTGGGGGGTGACCAATCTCCCGGCAGCGCCGGGACTCCCGCTGACCCGGGCCATGGACGCCGCCTCGGCAGGTCAGCTGCATGGGATGTTCATCATGGGAGAGAACCCGATGCTCTCCGACCCTGACCAGGGGCATGCCCGCAAAGTCCTGGAGGGTCTGGAGCTGCTGGTCGTGCAGGATATTTTTCTGACCGAAACCGCCCTTCTGGCCGATATCGTCCTTCCGGCCGCCTGCTACGCCGAAAAGGAGGGTACCTTCACCAACACCGAGCGCCGCGTGCAAAGGGTGCGCAAGGCGGTTGAACCGCCAGGCAGAGCCCGCGCCGACTGGGAAATCATCTGCGACATTGCCCGGCGAGCCGGCTATCCCGGGATGAGCTATGCCGGTCCGGCCGAAGTGATGGACGAGATCGCCGCGCTCACCCCTATCTACGGCGGCATCACTTTTGACCGCTTGGGCCCGCACGGGCTGCAGTGGCCCTGCCCGAACAAAAGCCACCCCGGCACCCCGATTCTGCACATGGAGCGTTTCACCCGCGGACCGGGGCGCTTCAGCCCGGCCTTCCACCGCCTGCCGGCCGAACTTCCCGACGAGCAGTATCCCATGGTGCTGACCACCGGCCGCACCTATTTCCATTGGCATACCGGCACCATGACCCGCCGCACCCATCTCCTTGACCGGGAGGAGCCCCGCTCCTTTATCGAACTGCATCCGGATGATGCCGCCCGTCTCGGAATTCGCGATCGCGACGCTTTGCTGGTGTCGAGCCGCCGGGGCGAAGTACGGACAGAGGCGCGGGTGACGACGATGGTCATTCCCGGTGTCGTCTTCATGCCGTTTCATTTTGTCGAAGGTGCGGCAAACGCCCTCACCAACAATGCCCTCGACCCCGAATCTTCCATTCCCGAATTCAAGGTCTGCGCGGTGCGTCTGGAGAAGCTGCCATGAGATATCTGACTTCAGACCGGCTTGATCCCTTTTTTGCCACCCTGGCCGCAAGCTATTACCTGCGCCTGCCGGTCCTGCTCCCGGACGGAACCCGCGTCATCGGCTCCCCTGATGAAGGCCCCCTTGCCCTGCATGGCAACGCCATACTGAGCAAGCCGACCGCCGCCTTCTTTCCCCAGCAAAGCACCGTTTTCACCGCCGACGACGGCGTGCTGCGGGAACCGCCAGCTCCGGCCCTCCCGCTCTTCGTGCTCGGCTTTACTCCCCGCGACCTCGCCTGCCTCCGTTTTATCGACCGCTTTTTCGCCGACGGCCGACGGGACGATGTCTACTTCCGTCTGCGCCAAGATGCCGTGGTAGCGGGGCTCTCCGGCAGCTGCGGCCCCGGGGGGGCGATGATCCCCCCCGCTGGGGGCGACTGCGATCTGGAATTTTTCCGGGATGGGAGTTGCTGGCTGGTGATTCCGTACAGCGAGGTTGGAGAGGCGATTGTTGCGGACCTGCCGGACTCCGCCCCGCCGGAGTCGGAAGAGCTGTTCCATCAGGCCTCGGCGCTGCTTCCTGATGAAAATGAAAGGCTGATCCGGCGCGCCTCGGAACTGCTGCGCGCCGACCGCGTCCCCGATTCATTCTGGGCTGAGATAGGCGACCGCTGCATCGCCTGCACCGGCTGCAATCTGGCCTGCCCCACCTGCACCTGCTTCGGCGTGCAGGACTGGCGCACAGCCACACACACCGAGCGGAGCCGCATGTGGGATTCCTGTCAACTGGACGGCTTCATGCGCGAGGCAAGCGGCCACAACCCGCTCGGCAGCGAGGCGCTCCGCACCCGGCGGCGCATCCATCACAAGCTGGCCGCCGACCCGCAAAAATGGGGAGAAATCAGCTGCTTCGTCTGCGGTCGCTGCGACGCGGTCTGCCCTACCGGAATCGGTATCTTCGCCGTGTCGCGAGAGCTGGTGGCACGATTCGGGTGAAACCCGGGGCAGAACATCCGTCAGCACAACATCTTTCGGCTTCGTTTATCCCAGTTTCCAATCACTGTTTGGCGTAATTCCCGGCGCCGTACCAGTCCACAAGCACGGCCGGCTCATTCCCCAGCACCCATGCGTCATGGTTTGCGGGGAGGTTTGAAACGTCGCCGGGGCCCAGATCGAATTCGGCGCCATCGGCCATTTTTACGTGCAACCGCCCTGAGACCAGATACTGGAAATGCGGCGCAGTACACCATTCGGTCCCGGCAATCGGTTTAACATCTTCGGACCAACGCCAGCCGGGCTCCAGAATCAGACGGCCCACCGTACCGCCCGCAATATTAACCAGCTCCACCTTGCCGTGATTGAAGGTCCGGACTTCGTCCGGGGTGGCGAATTTCTTGAATTCCGCTTTGCTTGCCATGATTGTTTCCCCCTTTCTATTATTGTACTTCTACGGTTTAATTTTACGCCGGTTCAAACAGTTTGTATCCACATTTTCCATCGTTTTAGGCAGCCGGGTTGCGTGCCGCCGACTTGTCCAATGCGGCCTGATACCTTTTTTGAGTTGATAAATGATGCTGCATTTAGTACTGAATAGGGGCAGTTTATGACGAATAGGGAAGTGCAGCCATGCAGGAGATAAAAGAGTTTTTTTCCGCCAAGGATCTATTTGCCCGCCACGCCGGTATCGAGCTGGTTGATGTGGGGCCGGGCCGGGCAAATGCCAGCATGAAGATACAACCGTTCCACATTAACGGGGCCGGAACGGTTCATGGCGGCGCGATCTTTACCCTGGCCGATTTTGCCTTTGCCGTCGCTTCAAACTCTCACGGAATCCTGGCGATGGGGATAAATGCCAGCGTCAATTTTGTCAAAGCCGCTATCAAGGGGACGCTATACGCTGAAGCCACGGAACAGTCGATAGGTTCCAAGCTGGCCTCGTATTCGGTCATGATCACCGACGACGCCGGCGATGTCGTGGCCATCTTCCAGGGGATGGTCTATCGGAAAAAGGAGTCAATACTTCCGTCAGGTTCCTAGCCGCTGTTGCGCATCGGCACGCCCCCTCGCAGCACAGCCACCCGCTTCTGCAGGATAAACGCCAGCCGGTTCCCGATCGGCATGGTCTCCAGCTTCTCGTGTTCAATCCCCAGCTCCCGCGTATTCATCCCAGCAACCAGGACGGCATCATCCCACCCGGCCATCGGCTGTCCCCCCGGCTTGTCGGCCGCGGAAACCAGGGGCAGAATATCGACAATTCCACTCCTGATCGCCTGTTCCGCCATTTTGAGCTTCGATGAATCCCGCAACCCATCCCACGTATTGGCCTTGCCATGCAGACTGCTGGTCCAGGCCAGCGCCATGCGATATGTAGACGGCAGGCGGAGCCGGTTGCAGAACTCCACCGCCATGCCAAAACCGGCATTATCATGACCATGATGTTTGGGGTAGTGCGCCGGATCGGTGGCCAGCTTGCCGAGATCGTGGAAAAAGGCGCAGAAACGGGGCAGCGGGTCGCCGGTCAGCGCCGCCACCCGTTGCAGTACCTGAATGGAGTGGGTAAGCAGGTCCCCCTCCGGGTGATGCTGAAGCGGACCGGCGGGGATCCGCGGCATCCGGAAAAGTTCCGGGAGAAATTGTTCCCCGACGTTGAACTCGATCATCAGCTGGAAGAAGCGTTGCGGTGCTTTCAGGGCCAGCGCTTTCAGCATCTCGCCGCTGAAACGTTCGACCGGCATGTCACGGAACGCATCGGACCAATCGCCCTTCCGAACCAGCACCGCCGTATCCGGCGCGATGCGCCAGCCGTCTGCCTCGAAGCGGAAGGCGCGAAAAATCCGCAGCGGATCGATACTGAAAGTGTCTTCGCTGCACGCCCTGAGCCGGCCTGCCCTCAAATCCTCTTCGCCCCCCAGAAGATCAAGATGCCTGCCGGACAAATCCATCGCCATGGCGTTAACCGTGAAGTCGCGCCGGAGAAGATCATCCTTCAGGGCATCCATGCTTTCGATTAAGGTAGCTTCAATCTTGCCGAATTGAGGGTGATGTTTGAAATAGATCGCAGCCCCGCTGCTTGCCTCAACGGGGCGGAAACCCAGCGCGGCGAGTTCGGCAGGCGAAAGAGAGGTCACCAGGTCGATGTCGCGGCCCTCCGCCTCCAGCAGCATGTCGCGGACCGTGCCGCCGACGAGGAGGACCCGGTCGTGTAGGGGTGGGGGAAACAGGCTCTTCAGAAAGGGGATGATTGCGGTCATGTGCCAACCTTGACTGCAATTAGAACGCGGATGACGCGGATTGAGCGGATTTAACGCAGATATAAAAAAGATATTTTTGGGGGTTAATCCGTGTAAATCCGCTAAAATCAGATTTGATCCGCGTTCAATTGCCTTTGACTCCATCTGATAAAACTTCCTATTTTTTTCTGCTTTTATCCGGCACCGGCAGTTTCAGGAGCTGCAGCACCTGGGTCATGTCGTCCCAGACGCTCCAGAATGAGTCGGAATTGCCGCCGCTGCGGAGGAGATATGATGGATGATAGGTCGGCATCAGCGGAGTACCGTGGAAATCGTGGAACTTGCCGCGCAGCTTCGAGATCGGCACCTTTGTCTGCAGCAGGGCCTGAGCGGCAGAGCTGCCGAGCGCCACGATCACCTCAGGCCCGATCGAGGCGAGCTGGCGCAGCAGGAACGGCATGCAGGCGGCGACCTCATCGGCTTCGGGTGGCCGGTTCAGCGGCGGGCGGGACTTGACCACGTTGCAGATGTAGACATCTTCGCGCTTCAGTTCCATCGCGGCGATGATGCGATTCAGTATCTTGCCGGCGTCGCCGACAAACGGCTCTCCCTGGGCATCCTCATCGGCTCCCGGCGCTTCGCCGACAAAGACGAGCCTCGCCTTCGGATTTCCGACTCCGAATACCAGATTTTTTCTGGTGGCCCCCAGCTTGCAGCGCTGGCATGCCCCCAGATCTTTCCTGATCTGCTCGAGAGTCTCATGTTTTTTGGGTGCGTTCAGCTTGTCATTCATCGGGCTCTTTATATCCTGATCTGCATGGGCAGCTCGCAGCGGCGCGGCATCCTCTGCCGTCATCATCTCCGCCGGAATACCGTCGACTCCGCTTTCCTGAAGATCCTGCAGGTAGGCCGTGAGCGATGCAAACATTTGAGATTGGGTGGAATGGCGGGTGGGATGTATATTCACGGAAACAGCCCCTTATGATTTTTCTCTGCATCGTGGTAAAATATAGCGTAGAGTTGAGTGTGCAATCTACCAGTAAGCACCATGCCTGTCAAAAGAAAGAGCTCTATGATTTTTCTCCTGGTTGCCATTGCGGCAGTTTTCCTCCCGACCGATGCCCTGGCTTGGGGCGGGGGTATCCATCTTCAGCTGGGAGCCCAGGTGCTGGCTAATCCCGGCATGTTGTCCGGCGACCTTGCCGCACTCCTGGCGGCCCACCCGAAAGATTTTCTCTATGGCTGCCTCGCTCCCGATATCACGGTCGGCAAAAAATATACCCACTACCTGCTGAACTGCCATCGCTGGGGTATCGGCCGGATTCTGCTGAAAGAAGCCGAAACCGACCATCAGAGAGCCTGCGCCTATGGCTACCTCTGCCATCTGGCGGCAGATGCCGTCGCCCACAATTACTACGTTCCCTACAAGATCATCCGTTCGTTTGCCACGATTACCATGAAACATGCCTATTGGGAGATGCGCTTCGAGGGTTTCGTGGAGAAGAAAAACTGGGAGCTGGCGCATGCCGTCTGCCATGCCGACCAGCGCGGCAATGACTTGTTGTTGCGCAGAGTGCTGACAACGACACTGTTTTCATTCGGAACCAACAAGCGGATATTTAATTCGATCATGGTGATGGCGCGGATGGACAGGCTGCAAAAGATCATGTACACGCTCTCCAGCAAGTCGCGCTATCAACTGGCGGAGGCCGACCGGGACGAGTATATGAAGCTATCCGCGGAGGCGATCTATGATTTTTTGCAGAATCCGGACGACTCCAGGTATTTAAAGGTGGATCCAACCGGAGAAAAGGCTCTTGCAGCGGCGGATGCTCTGCGGAAAGCCCTGCGGCTGCGTCTGAAGAGCGGCTTTATGTCGAAGGAAGAAGGTTTTGAAGAGATTGAAGCGATGCGGAGCACCTTGCGCAAGTCGCTGCACAAACCGGAACTTTTGAAGAAACTGTACGTGTAAAAAACCAGGATAAAACCGCTGTCCACGAAAGACACGAAAAGCACGAACAAAGCAAAATCGCAAGGGCTTCGGCCCGCATCGAGAATCTGGAATAATTCGAATCGGACTGTTATTTTTTCGTGTATTTCGTGCTTTTCGTGGATAAAGATTGTGCGGTTAATAGCACTCCGGCCTACGGTCATTGAAGCAGGGTATTTGCCTCCGCCAGTCGTCCATGGCCTGCAGATCCAGCGAAGCGAAAACCTCCCCCTCACTCTCGCCAGCCTCGCCCAGCAGCTCCCCTTTGGGGTCGATGATCATGCTCATCCCGAAAAAGTCCAGTTTGCCAATGATGCCGCAGGCGTTGCAGGCGACTACGAAAAGCTGGTTTTCGATCGCCCGTGCCCGCAGCAGCGTGCGCCAGTGTTCCTGGCGCGGTTTGGGCCATTGGGCCGGCACGCAGATCACCTGGGCCCCTTCGACCGCCAGACGCCTGGAAAGTTCGGGAAAACGCAGGTCATAACAGATGATGACCCCCACCTTGCCGAGCGAAGTCTCCGCCAGCAGCCACGAATCACCGCCGGAAAAGGCGCGATCCTCCCCGAGCAGCGAAAAGAGGTGGATCTTGCGATAAACTCCGGCCAGCTTGCCGTTGTCGGCGACATGGATCGTATTGAATACCTTGTCGCCGTTCGGTTCCGGCATGCTGCCGACGATCACCAGCTTGTGCCGCGCCGAAAGCTCCAGCAGCTCCGCCGCAATCCCCTCTGTCCTCAGGGCCAGTTGGTTCAGGTCCCGGTAGGAAAACCCGCTTGACCACATCTCCGGCAGCACAACCAGATTGGCTCCCTGTCCTGCCGCGCGGCCAAGAGCCTCGCGAACATAGGCCAGATTCGCGTCCACGTCTCCCTGCTTGACATTGAACTGGATGGCAGCGGCCTTTATCGCAGTCATATTCTTTTACCTCGTCAGTTGCGAATTCAGATAGGCGTTGATGACGTCGAGATAAATTTCGCGCGGTTTGCTGGTGCCGTCACTCTGGGCGATCATCCCCTCGCTCTCCATCATCTCGACGATACGGGCGGCCCGGTTATAACCGATCCGCAGCTTGCGCTGCACCATGGAAATGCTGGCCTGCCTGGTCTCCGCAACCAGCCGGAGAGCATCCTCCCAGCGTTCGTCCTGCACCTCGTCCTCGGCGCTCCCCTTTTCGTCGGAATCTTTCATCTCCAGGATCGACTTCTCGTAGACCGGCTTCCCCTGTTTCTTGAGGAAATCGACAACACGCTGCACCTCGGAATCGGAAACAAATGCGCCGTGGATACGTTGCAGGCGCGAGGTTCCGGGCGGCATATAGAGCATGTCCCCGGCGCCCAGCAGGCTTTCGGCGCCGTTGCAGTCGAGGATGGTACGCGAATCAACTTTTGACGTCACCTGGAAGGAGATGCGGGACGGCAGATTGGCCTTGATCAGGCCGGTTATGACGTCCACCGACGGCCGCTGGGTAGCCAAAATCAGGTGAATACCGGAGGCGCGTGCCTTCTGGGCCAGACGGGCGATATGCTCCTCGACTTCCCTGCCGGCGACCATCATCAGGTCGGCCAACTCGTCAACAATCACCACGATATAGGGGAGGTGGCTATGCTCCAGGAGCACGTCATCATCGACTGCAAAGGGGATCGGATCGACAGATGCTTCTCCATCCTCAACTATTTCTTCCAGTTCCTCGATAATTTCCTCATCGGAAACGGCCTGTTCTTCTTGCTCCAGCAGTTCTCCGGCCAGTTTCTTGTTGTACGATTCGATGTTGCGCACGCCTTTGTCGGAGAGGAGCTGGTAGCGGCGTTCCATCTCGTTCACCGCCCATTTCAGCGCCAGCGAGGCCTTCTTCGGCTCGGTCACGACCGGCAGCAGCAGGTGCGGAATCCCCTCGTACATCGAGAACTCCAGCATCTTGGGGTCGACCATGATCATGCGCACATCCTTCGGGGTGGAGGTGTAGAGCAGGGAGAGGATCATGGTGTTGATCGAAACCGACTTGCCGGAGCCGGTTGACCCGGCGACCAGCAGATGCGGCGCCTTGGCGAGATCGGTCACGACCGGAAGCCCGGCGATGTCTTTACCCAGCGCCAGCGGCAGTTTCATCTTGCTGTGGGAGAAATGCTCGCAATTGAAAATTTCGCGCAGGAAAACCATGTCGCGGTCACGGTTGGGAACCTCGATGCCGACCACCCCCTTGCCGGGGATCGGCGCCACGATGCGGATCGACATGGCCTGCAGCGCCATGGTCAGGTCGTCGGTAAGTCCGGCAATGCGGCTGATCTTGATGCCGGGGGCCGGAGAAAATTCATACATCGTGATGACCGGGCCGGGGCAGATTTCCACCACTTCGCCGTCGATATTGTAATCCTTGAGTTTTTTCTCCAGCAGCCGCGCGTTCATGGTGAGGGCGTCACGGTCGAGCGTTTTTTCGGTGGCGGGTGGGACATCCAGCAGCGAGAACGGCGGAGTATGAAAATCCCCTTCCGCCTTGATGAACTCGAATGTTTCCTGTACCGCAGCCGTTTTGGCGTCCTCTTTTTTCTTCTCCTTTTCCTTCTTGACCAGGTTGGGGCGCGGCAGAGGCGGCGCCATCGGCTTGATGACCGGCCCGCTTGCAGCCGCCGCCGGAAGCCCCTCCTGTTTCGCCTTGGCGCGGGTTAGCTCCTCGCGGGCAATGCCGCGGCGTTCCTGCCACGCGGCCCACCGATGCTTGAAATGTTCCAGCCACCAGCCGGCAAACAGGATAAAGGAGAATTTAGACAGGATCATGATCGAGGCGGCAAAGAGAGGCAGCAGCAGGAGCAGGGCGCCGTAGGGGCCGACCGTGGCCTTGAGCAGCCCGGAAACCCCTCTCCCCACCAGGCCGCCGGTCTGCATCTGCTGGCCGAAGAGCAGGGTGGTATCGCGAAAGAAGGCAAAGAGGGCCGAGAGGGAAACCAGCAGGCCGCAGGCCGCCATCAGCTTGTAGGAGCGCAGCCGGATCTCCTTGAAGCGGAAAAGGGTGTAGGCCATGTAGAGCAGGGCGGCCGGCACCAGGCCGGAGGCCAGGCCGAAGGCGCTCAGGAAGAGGTCGGCCATCTGTGCGCCCAGCTTGCCCCCCAGGTTGTGGATGATCCCTTCGTTGGAGTAGCTGTTCCAGGAAACGTCGCCGCTGTTATAGGTCGCAAAGGAGAACAGCAGGAACACGCCGACCGTTCCCAGCGCCATTCCCTGCAGCTCCTTGGTCAGTTTTTCTTTTTTTGCGTCTTCTGCGCTCATTTATTCGGACTTCCTTGAAATTGGATAAACTCGGACATATTACCCGCAATCGAAGGGGGGAGGCAAAGAAAAAAATGGGAGTTGCGACAGAATACGCATCGGCCGAGATCTCAGCCATAAGTATCGCGATTACTTATGTTAAAAATCAGGAACTAAATTTTTTCTATCCCATCCCCCGGTTTGATCACTCCGCCGGTGATTACCCTGGCAAAGATCCCTTCCTTCGGCATCACGCAGTCGCCGGCCTGGTAGTAGATGGCGCAGCGGGTGTGGCACTCCTTGCCGATCTGTGTGACCTCCAGCAGGGCTTCCCCCACCTGAAGACGGCTGCCGATCGGGAGCGACACCAGGTCGATGCCGACCGTGGTGATGTTTTCGGCGAAGTCCCCCGCATTCACATCCAACCCCATCGCCCGCATCTTGTCGATGCTTTCCTGCGCCAGCAGGCTTACCTGGCGATGCCAGTCACCCGCATGGCCGTCCCCGACAATGCCGTGATTCTCACGCAACTCCACCGCTTCCACCGGCTTCTTGCGTTCCCCTTTTTTCTCGCTGATGCAGACCGCCTTGACTGTAGCCATACCGTTACCCTCCTATCTGTGACATCGTAAAATTCTTGTGAATATAGCCATCCTGCGATATTCCGTGCCGCTCCGGCTTGCCCGAGACGATCCCGCGCAGCAGTTCCGCCCGTTTTTCCCGGTTGGGAGGGCGCAGACAGGGGACCAGGTCGGTCTTCTCGTCGGAGAAGAGACACCCCTTGGCCTGCCCGGTGGATGTGACCCGGATGCGGTTGCAATCGCTGCAGAAATGGCCGGAGACCGCGGTGATGATGCCGATGCTGCCACTGGCGCCGGGGATGCGGAAATCACGGGAAGGACCGGCATAGGCCCCCTTGTCCACCGGCTCCAGCGGGTAGCGGGCGGCGATGAGCTGCAGTATCTCGTCGCCGGAAATGCAGTACCGCTGCCAGTCATCTTCCCTGACCGCCGGCATATACTCTATGAAGCGGACTGAATTGCCGTGCGACAGGGTCATGTCGGCAAAGTGCAGTATTTCGCTGTCGTTGATTCCGCGCATGATCACACAGTTGATCTTGGGTGGCGGAAATCCCGCTACCTCGGCGGCATCCAGGCCGGCCAGCACCCTGCTCAGGTCGCCGCCGCGGGTGATGTCGCTGAAGGTCTGCGGATTGAGGGAATCGAGGCTGACATTGAGGCGTTGTACTCCGGCTCGCCGCAGGTCGGCGGCCATCTCCGCCAGCCGCAGGCCGTTAGTTGTCAGGGCAAGATGTCGCAGTCCGGGGAGCGCGGCCAGCTTCGAGAGAAAAGCGACGATGCCGGCCCGGACCAGCGGCTCTCCGCCGGTGATGCGGATCTTCTCGATTCCCAGCCCCACGGCGGTCTCGGCGATCAGCAGCAGCTCCTCGTAAGAGAGTATCGCATCATGCCCCCTCTTTACGATACCTTCTTTTGGCATGCAGTAGAAGCAGCGCATGTTGCAACGGTCGGTTACCGACAGCCGCAGATAGTTTATGTTTCTCCCGTGGGAGTCAGTAAGTTCCATGAATGATACGTTTCTCCACGAAATCCGCCACCTGGGCAGGATTGTTGATGTCCAGCACCGGCACATCCAGTTCGAGCTTTTCATCGGACGCGACCGCAATCAGGCTCGGATCGTTTTCCTCACCCCGGCAGATCAGGGTGGCGCTCCGCTCACGGCGATGCACCTCGATCTTGGGGAGGCCGCTCTTCTTGAACCCCTCGGTCAATATCAGGTCCACATCACCGAAATAGGTGGCGATCAGTTCCTCGATGGGGGGCGGCTCGGCATGCTGCTTGACCAGAGCCAGCTTCTCCGGCGAGGCGATCAGCATGGTGTCGGCACCGGCCGCGGTGAGGCGGTGGCTGTCCTTGCCGGGATGGTCGATGTCGAAGCGGTGGGCGTCGTGCTTGACGACTCCGATCCGATAGCCGCGCCGCTTCAATTCGGCGATGACTTTTTCCAGCAGGGTTGTTTTTCCGGTTCCAGATTTGGCGACGAAAGAGACGGCTTTGTTGATCATGTGCACCTCATGAGGCGTAAATATATGTTTTTCAAAATGTATATCAATACGGCGTCCCGTGCAAAGGAAAAGCTGAAAAAATTGACCTGTGTCATGTAAGATGAAGGACAAACGGGGGATGATCCGAATCATGGAAACAATTACGAAACAGCAGTTAAAAGATATCAGGCTGATCGGCAAGTTTGTCGAGGTCTATTGCGCCGGGAAACACCGCGGCGCCGAACGCTCTTCCTTTGTTCTCCCCGCAGGCGCGGGAGAGCGTCACCTCTGCCCTGAATGTGCAACGTTTTTGGGATACGCAACGGCCAGACGATTGAAATGCCCGCTGGAGGCCGAGAAACCGTCCTGTAAACATTGCCGCACCCACTGCTACGCCAAACCGCAACTGGCGAAAGTCAAAGAGATTATGGCGTACTCCGGGCGCACGTTGATGTTGCGCGGCAGGCTCGATTACATCTGGCATTACTTTTTTTAACCATACCGAACAAATAAAAGGAGAACAAACATGCTTAGAAAAATTGTAACGATCGATCCGGATAAATGTGACGGCTGCGGACTCTGCGTCCCATCCTGCGCCGAAGGCGCCATCAAGCTGATTGACGGCAAGGCGGTACTGTCGGCGGACAACCTGTGCGACGGCCTGGGAGCCTGCCTGGGTGAGTGTCCTCGGGATGCGATTCATATAGAGGAGCGCGAAGCGGATGAATTCGATGAGGCGGCCGTGGAGAAGCATCTGGCGGCACAGGGGAAACCGGCGCCGGTCCACCAGCATGCCCCCCAGACTCCGGCAGCAGCCCCCCACCATGGCGGCGGTTGCCCCGGTTCCCGCGTGATGAGCTTTGCTCCGCCGGAGACGGCGTCTGAAACCGCTCCGAACGGCAGTCGCCAGAGTCAGCTGGCCCAGTGGCCGGTTCAGCTCCACCTGGTTTCCACCACCGCCCCCTATTTCCAGGGTGCCGATCTGCTGATCACCGCCGACTGCGTGCCGGTTGCCTATGCCGGCTACCACGAAGATTTTCTCAAGGGAAAGGCGGTAGTGATGGGGTGCCCGAAGCTCGACGACAACAACTTTTACACCCAGAAACTGACCGAGCTGTTAGCCAAGTCGGATATCAGGAGCATCACCGTACTGAAGATGGAGGTGCCCTGCTGCGGCGGCATCGCCGTGGCGGCCCGTCAGGCGCTGGCGGCAAGCGGCAAGCAGATCGCCTACAAAGAGGTTACGATCGGAATCCAGGGGCAGATAAAGGGGTAGACATTCCGAAGGTATGTATGAAAACGGCCCGTTGCCACCTGATAGGTGTGGCAACGGGCCGTTTTGTTTTTGTTGCAGAATACAGCTGAAACCTGCTAACAGAAACCCGGCAGAAATGTTCAGGTTTTGAAGTATAAAAATCGGATTTAGAGGAGGAACCATGCCGGCAATCATCGAAATCATTCAGGCCGATATCACGACACTGGCGGTTGATGCCATCGTCAACGCCGCCAACAATACCCTGCTGGGGGGAGGTGGAGTGGACGGCGCAATCCACCGCGCCGCCGGGCCGGAGCTGCTGCAGGAGTGCTCCGGTCTCATGGGGTGCGAAACCGGGGACGCCAGGATCACCGGAGGCTACAAGCTCCCGGCAAAACATGTCATTCACACGGTCGGGCCGGTCTGGCACGGCGGCGATAAAGGTGAGCCGGATCTGCTGGAGTCCGCATACCGCCGCTGTTTCGAGGTCGCGCACCAGCATGGCCTGAAAAGCATAGCCTTTCCCGCAGTCAGCGCCGGGGTCTACGGTTATCCGATGCGCGAGGCCGCGGTTATCGCCCTCTCTGCGGCGCTGGAAGCAATCGGGTTGCATCCCGAGCTGGAGCGGGTCGTCTTCGTCCAGTTCAATGTCGGAGCGCAGCAGGTCTATCGGGAAGCGGCCTCCAAGTTGGGGATACCGTATATGTCCTGACGTGCTAATCCAGGGTTTTCCGGTAGCGCTTTACCCCGATGGTCAGGACAACGACGGCGAACAACATGATCTGCCACAGCTGCAGGACCACCTCTTCGAAACCGTTACCTTTCAACAGAATCCCCCGAATGATCCGGAGGAAATGGGTAAGCGGCAGTACTTCGCCGATGGTCTGCGCCCATTCCGGCATGCCGCGGAACGGAAACATGAACCCGGAGAGCAGCAGCGACGGGAGAAAGAAGAAAAAAGTCATCTGCACCGCCTGGAGCTGGTTTTTTGCCAGGGTTGAAAAGGTGATCCCCATCGCCAGGTTGGCGGCGATGAATACCAAAGCGGTCAGGAGCAGCAGCGGGATGCTGCCGGCCATCGGCACGTGGAACAAAAAACGCGCCGCTATGAGAATCAGCCCGACCTGGATGTAACCGACAAAAATATAGGGGATGATCTTGCCGATAAGAACCTCCAGCGGCCTTGTCGGCATCGAGAGGAGGTTTTCCATCGTGCCCCGTTCGCGCTCCCGGGTAATGGCCAGGCCGGTGATCATGACCATGGTCATGGTTAACACCACCCCCATCAAGCCAGGTACGATATTATACTGTGAGATCCCTTCCGGATTGTAGCGGGCGTGGACGCGCAGGTTTACCGGGCTATCGCTCCCTGCCAGAAACGCAAGCGGCCCCTTGAGGTCGTTCTGTAGTCCGCTGCTCAGGAGGGTTCGCAGGGAGGCGATGGCGTTACCGGTCGCCGACGGGTCGGTGGCATCGGCCTCCACCAGGACCGCGGGCTTCTCGCCGCGCAGCAGGTTGCGGCCGAAATTTTCCGGAATGGTAACGACAAACTGGACTTCACCGCGTGCGAGGGCGGCATCAGCCTCCGCCTCGGTATGTACTTCGCGGACAAACCTGAAATAATCGCTGTTTTTGAGGGCGGAGAGCAGGGAGCGCCCCTGCTGGCTGGTGTCGGCCAGCAGTACCGCCGTGGGAAGCTGTTTTGGATCCCCGTTTATCGCATATCCGAAAAGCATGAGCTGGACCACCGGGATGCCGATAATCATGCCGAAGGTAAGGCGGTCCCTCCGCATCTGGACAAATTCCTTGACGACAATCGCCCACAGGCGCGCAAAAGAAAAATGTTGGCCCTTTTTCATAGTGGGTAATTATCCTTCGAGCTCCCCATCAGATGTATGAAGACATCTTCAAGTCCCGGGTTGATCTGCTGCCAGAGGTAGCTTTCCGTGCGAAGGGGTGCAATTGCCAGTTCGAGAGAGTGCGGGTCCGTGCCGCTTACGTGCAGCCTGGCGCCGAATGCGACCGCCTGCTCCACCCCGGGCGTGCCGCGCAGCTGCCGGGCGATTTCCTGCAGGTCCGGGCCGCTGACCGACCAGGTGGTCAACTGCGCGGCTGCAATCACCTCGGCTGCCGTGCCGCTTGTCAGCAGGTTGCCATAGGAGAGATAGGCGAGTCGATCGCACCGCTCGGCTTCATCCATGTAGTGTGTGGAGATCAGAAAGGTCAAGCCCTGCCCGGCGAGTTCGTGTATCTGTTCCCAGAAATCGCGGCGCGCTTTCGGGTCGACCCCCGCGGTCGGCTCATCCAGCAGCAGCAGCCTGGGATTATGAATCAGGCAGGCCGCCAGGGCCAGGCGCTGTTTCCATCCCCCCGAAAGTTCCCCGGCCAGCTGTTTCTGCCGTCCGGCGAGTCCCAGCCGTTCGATGCTTTCACGCACCGTATCACGGCGATTCTCAACCGCATACATGCGAGCCACGAAATCAAGGTTTTCAGCGATGCTCAAATCTTCATAAAAACTGAAGCGCTGGGTCATATAGCCGACCTGGCGCTTGATGAGTTCGCTCTCCCTGATCACATCGAACCCGAGGCAGGTCCCTTCACCCGCATCCGCCGCCAGCAGTCCGCAGAGCATGCGAATAAAGGTGGTTTTACCGCTGCCGTTCGGCCCGAGAAATCCGTATACCTCACCCTGCCGTACCCGCAGATCGATGCCATTGACGGCCGTAAGATCCCCGAAACGCTTGGTCATGCCGCGTACATCTATAACGACATTTTCCGTCATGTTCATGGGCCGAACCGGACATCCACCGGTTGTCCCGGATGCAGCTGGAGCGTCGCCGCCTGATCGAAGCCCAGCTCGACCATGTAGACCAGTTTCTGGCGGCTTTCTCGGCTGTAGATGACCGGCGGGGTATACTCCGCCTGAGGCGAAACAAAAATCACGGTGCCGGAAAATGGTGTCTTGATTCCGTCAACGCTTACCATTGCCTTGTCACCCTGATGGATCGCCGCGACCGTCTGCTGCGGTACAAAAGCCCTGACCTTGATATTCCGGGGCGGCAGCAGGACGACGGCCGGCCGCCCCGCCGCGATCCATTCCCCTTTGCGGTACAGCGTGTCGAAAACAATTCCCGGCTCCGATGCCGTCTGCCGCTTCTGCGCAAGATCCCATTCACTCCTGGTCAGCGCCGCCTCCACCGCCCGCATGTTTGCCTCGACCGCCGCAACCTGGTCACCCCGCGAGCCGAGCCGGGCCGTGCCGAGCTCCGCCTCCAGCTGGGCCACCCTCTGCCGGTCCTGATCGCGCCGAGAGCGGAGCCGGTCGACGTCCTGCAGCGGAACTACCTTGGCAATCAGCAGTCTTTCCTGGCGGGCAAGCTCTTTTTCCGAGAGCTGCAGTGCGGCCCGCGCCAGATTCAATTGCGCGGTAGTGGCTTCGATTTCTGTCGGCCTCTTCCCTTTTTTGGCATCGGCCAGCTGGGCGCGGATTTGCGCAAGACGCAGTCTCGTCTCATCGTTAGCCGTTTTTTCCGGGACATTTTCCAGCTCAAAGAGCGGATCGCCCGCCTTGACCTGCGCTCCGCGCTGTACGAACAGCGTCGCCAGCCTCCCCGGCAATGGAGCGGCAATATAGACGAACTCCCCCTCGACATACCCCTGGACAGAGACGGGTGCCGACGGGGTACTATTGCAGCCGGCCGTGAAGCAGAGTAAAGCTGCTGCGGCGGCAGGAAACATGAACAGTCGGTGTTTAAAACAAGCTATCCCGGGCATGGCATGATCGTCCTCATTTTCAGTGACTTCACAACGTGAGGTATTCTAACAGTTATGGGAAATAGAGCAAGTGCTGCAGCGCCATCCGTGCGGGAGAAAATATTTCAGCAAAACATCAACATTGATAGAAACATGTTATTATTATGTTCGGGCCGGCTTGGAACTGGGGAGGGGGTAGATACAGGCTGTATATTTGCAAACAATCCCTCAAGGCGTCACTCTATCAGCAGTTGATGATGCGCAACGGCAGTAAGGAGTAGCTATGGGACCGATAATTGTGTTTGCCGAAGGAGGGGGGGACTGGTACCGCTCACTTCCCCTGCCTGACGCATCAATAGCCGTTTATCCGCCCGGTCAGTTTCATTCGGTGGTCGACTTCGAAATCGGCCTGGCGATCATCGACTGCGGTACTGCGGCTGAAACCGGCCTGCGCCTTCTGGTGGAGTTCAAACAGCATCGTCCCGACGTGCCGGTCATTTTCATCACCGATGCGAGTTCCGAGGAGGTAGCCATCAAGGCTTACAAAGCCGGGGCGCGGGACTATTTCAGAAGGCCGCTCTTCCCGGGAGAACTGGCGAAGGCTATCGAGACGATCCTCAGGTTCAAGCGGGAAATAATGCACCATGCATCATCCGTGACGACCGGCCGCCGGGACGATCCGGCGACTGTCCGGCTTGTCGCCGATCTGCCCCTTCAAATCGCCAGGTCTCTCCGGTTCATCGAAGCGAACCTCTGCCGTGAGATCTGTCTCGACAGCCTTGCCCGGGAAGCCTGCTTGAGCAAGTATCATTTCTGCCGGACCTTCAAGCACCATGTGGGGCTGAGCCCGCTGCAGTATCTGTCGTCCAGGCGGATCGAACGTGTCAAGCAGCTCCTGAACAGGAGCGAGCAGAGCATCTGTACGGCCGCGTACAATTCGGGCTTCAGCGACATAAGCGGCTTCATCAGAACCTTCAGGAAATTTACCGGCACTACCCCCAGCGTCTACAAGGAATCTCATCTCTGGCCAAAGTAATCAAATGAGCAATATCCTCCATGCAATCCAGCAATAACCGCCAAGACAATCCTTCACGAAAACCATAGAGTTATAACAACGTATAGTCTGTCCCATTACTGTAAAAAGGGGGTGATGATCATTCGTGATGCACTCAAGCTGTCCCGAAAAGCCGAACCCTTGGTGACAGGGGGATGGAAAGCGGCGGGTCTTGCTGTTGAAGACGACCGAGCTGCCAAGGGAAATCATGATCGGCGGCAACCGTATGCCCGGTCATTTCCTGTCCAGGCGACAAGGATGGCCGAGCGCAACTACCTTGGGTCGAAAGGATACCAGGTAAGAATGGAGGCAGGCTATGTTAACGAAAACAACTGAACCAGCGGCAATGACGAAAAACTTATACAGATTCTCAAGTGTCCTACAAATGTCGGTTCTCATTGTAGTTATGGCACTAGGTTTGGCGGTGCGGACTGCGTCCGCGACGCCAACTTGTATGCAGGATGCCTGGAAAGAGCATGGCAACACCCAAAGCCTCACCTGTACTGCCAATGACGTCAAAATTGCCTATGCTGACAATATCAGAGGCACCGACGGCAAGGCTCTCAGCAAATGCACCAAAGGCACGACATTCTCATTTATTGCGGATTTTCATATTGTATTAAACGCTCAGACACGCTATGACATCGGCCTGTACTTTGCCACCGACGGTGATCCCAACCATAATGGAGCTTTAACGGGGACATGCAGCGCTAACACTATAAACACACCGTCTCCACTGTCGGGAACGACGCCGACTGTGTATTTGGGATCGAACAACTTCATTCAGCTTGACCCTACACCAGACGTTTGTGGTGACATCGACAATGCCCATAGTCCCCAGACCGTCACAGTCGAGGTCGATAATGTCACTTGCCAGGATACCGATAGTGACGGCCAGTTGAATCTTCCTAACTGTACGAGTTGGCGGACGTCCGGCCAGAATGGAATTTGTACTGGCGTGTCCGATGCTTATCCTGGATCACCATCTAAGTGTAACTGTGACATCGCGTTCAATATACCCGTAACCGTTGAGATACCCGGAATCACCGTTACTAAGGTACCGAATCCGACTTATATATCAGAAGGAACCGCTACCGATGTGACATACACTGTCACGGTCACCAATACCGGATCTGTTGTCGGCATTATTATCAATACCCTGAATGACAGCTTGTACGGCAACATCACTACGACGGGGCATGATGGTATTTCGGCTACCACTTGCACTGGGCTACCAATCACAATCCCTCCGAATGGTCAGACAGGTAACCCCTATATCTGCACGTTTACGGTGAATACCACTGCAGCAGCGGGTACAACATCGATTAACGATGAAGTGTGCGCTACTGGGAAAGACCAGAACGGCTTAACTGTGAGTGGCTGCGGAAACGCCGTTGTAACAGTTGGCGACGTGAAACCGGCAGCGGCAATAATCAAAACGATAAAAGAAATTGTGTGCGCAGCTGTAAGATACCAGGTTCAGATAGTTAACCTAGACAAAGCGGAATCCATTACACTGACAGCACTCAGCGACAGTCCATTTGGCAGCATAACCGCACCGCACGTCAGCAATCCCCCAGCGCACGGTGACGTTCTTGCCACTACATGTTCGGTATCGCAAACGCTTTTAGCCGGCGATGGAATTGCTGGTGGAACGGATACTTACTCCTGTACGTTCGACGCATATGTATGTAATTTCCCGAATACCGATACAGTGACGGGAACATTGAATGATATCGAGAATAATACAATTTCTCCGACAGGCTCGGCCACTGTAAGTGTGAATAACTCGCTTTCCGGGTCAGGCAGCTCGAATGTAACAGTGACAGTTGCACCTACACCACCGTAGAGTAAGAGCGGTTGGATGAGGATAACCTCACAGCCCGGCAATTGTCATCCAAAAGACAATTGCCGGGCTTTTTAGTTCCGAAAAGTAAACGAAACAACTATTTCTTGCGAATCCGCCACACTGCTCCACATAAATTCGATTCTGATCAGCGTTTAGGACGTTGCTGTGAGATATTAAATGTGCTGACTGTGCCAGAATTGCCGTCTTTTATGACAATAGATGCAGATCTGGAAATCGTGGTAGGTGCAACGGTATATATAAGATATCCATTGCCTATACCATTTGATCCGAAGGTAATGGTTATCCAGCTTGAATCACCTTGGACAGAGGCAGTCCATGCGCATGAGTTTCCGGCAGTCACGGTGACTGTGCCTGACCCGCCGCTGCTTGTGAATGTTTTACCCTTCGGGCTTATGGTATAGCTGCAAGGAGGCGCTGTAGCATTATATGCTATAGTGTAATTACCGAACTGTACAACGCTTTGGAGCTCGCTGTATGCGATCTGAAAATACCCGCTTTCACCCCAGCCGGTGCCCCAGCTGTTTTTGACGATAAAATATCCGCCTCCGGGCGCCGTGGAGTCATCCGTATAGCCGACGATCAGGACGCCATGCCCTCCCACATAATTCCCCGAAACATAGCTGTATATCCCACTTTGGTAGGAAAAAAAATCGGAATAAACTGCCATTGTCGTAACCAGGGGTCCATAGGTAAAAAGGGCATTCTTTATAGTGCTGGCGGTAGGTGAAGTTGTGGCTACCCATTGCCAGGCGGGAATCTTGGAGGTAGAGGTCTGCCAGCCTACCGTGGCAGTTGAGCATGTTCCGTTGGTTTGGGTATAGGGGTAATCCGCTTCCGGCGGCAGGCCTGTATTAAGGAAATAATTTGAAGCCTGATCGATATACCCTCCCGAACATGATCCTGCCCCGCTGCAAGAGAGAAGAATCTGTTCGGCCAAATTCAGGTTTTGATTATAGGTTCCATTGATAAGGGTAAAAGATTCAAGCGCGGCCGTTGTCGCAAAGGCCCAGCAATCTCCGCATGACCCCTGGTCTTTGACAGGGGTTACATCGTTGTTTCCTCCGATATTCCTCCAGTCAAAAGTGCCCGTAGTCGCGGTCAAAAGATTACCGAAAGTCTGCGTCTGCGCTGGAGCAGTTAGCACAGGGCTGAAAGTTCCTGCGCGTAATTTCTTCTCCTGCGCGGACAACTTGGATACTGATGTTTCTCCGGCAGACCATTTCGCCCCTTTTGACTTTATTGCCCCCCTGATGTCATCAAGTTCGTGCGCGAAAGAAATTCCCACGGTAGAAAGAGTTAAAGAACAGATAATTGATGTTGACGTAATAATCTTCGATAAAGCGGTTTTTTTCATAATCCCCTCCTGTTTTGCCCGGCTTATGGACGCAAAAAAGCCGGGGCCGTATACCTGTTGTGGCACTTCGGCGACCCGGCTGTCTCAACGAGACCCTGTAGGCTTTCCGTCCCGTTCTCACGAACGGTTTAGTATTATCGTTTACCTATGTTGGTTCTTACTGTTGCCCTACATTAGCAGGAATTGCTGCGGTGGTATGTGACTGTCGTCACAGTTTATGAGGATTTTTCATAAAGGCGGGTTTTATAAGGAGATAACGTTTGTCGAGGATTTCTATTTCACCTTCGTTGGTAAACCTGTTCAAGAGGCGGGTAACCGTCTCGCGGGAGACCGCAGCGTAATTGGCAATATCCTTGTGGGTTAATTTCAGGGCGATCAGCACCCCCCTTTGTTCCTTGACCCCGTACAATATGATCAGGTATTTCAAGACCAATCGCACTCTCTCCTCAGCATTCGCAAAACTCATGATTTTCAGCATCATCCATGATTCGCGCAAACGAGTACAGAGTGTGGCAATAAACTGTAATAATTGTCGTTTTTAAAGACCAGACCATCAAAATCATTCTTAGACAGCAGTCCTATATATGATTCTTCCATGGCGATTACCGTTGCAGGCGATGTCTTGCCGTCAAATAACGCCAGTTCGCCAAAATAGTCTCCACGTTTATGGATGGCAAGGATCCGCTCTTTCCCTTCGGTGCCCATCTGGACAACCCGAACCTTTCCGGAAAGGATAATATACATATAATTAGCGGTATCCTCTTCGAACAGCACAACTTCCTCTCGGGAATAGTGTTTTTTGACCACCATCCGATTGAAAGCTTCAATTTCTCCGGAGGTGAGGTCGTGAAAAAAGGGAACTCCTTTTAATGCCCCATCACCAGATTGCCTTATGTTCGCTAGATGCGCCATTTTGGTGTTTATTCCTTTTTGGTTATTTGCGTTGGAATAAAGCAAGATGCCGGATACTTACCTACAAATGTAGCATCGTTAAGCACGTTGTCAAATTTGCAGCAAAGATGTTTCATGTAGCCGCACCCGCTTGCCGACAGCCATCATTCCATGCTACAACACCTCCATGCTCCAGCTAATCAATCTATCGAAAGACTTCGCCGGCAATCCGCTCTTTACCGACATCTCCTGGCACCTGAAAAAGGGTGAACGGGTGGCGCTGGTCGGTGAGAACGGCGCCGGCAAATCGACGCTGATGAAGATCATCGCCGGCCTGACCGAGCCGTCATCGGGCGAGATCCAGTTCGCCCGGGGGGCCAGGGCCTCCTATCTGCCGCAGGACGGGATCGTCACGGCCGGCCGGTCGCTGTTCCATGAAGCCAGGGGAGCGCTCGCCGAACTGCTCGCCATGGAGGAAGAGCTGCACCGGATCGGACTCGATCTGGAACGCCTCCCCCACGATTCGCCCGAACACGAGCAGATCCTGACTCGGTACGGCGAGCTGCAGGAACAGTTCCGCCATGGCGGCGGCTATACGATGGAGGCCGAAATCGGCTCGGTGCTGAAGGGGCTGGGCTTTGCTCAAGTAGACTGGCACCGCGACTGCGGCGAATTTTCCGGCGGCTGGCAGATGCGCATCGCCCTCGCCCGTCTGCTGCTGCAGAAGCCGGACGTGCTGCTGCTGGACGAACCGACCAATCACCTGGATATCGAAGCCCGCAACTGGCTGGAGGAGTACCTCTGCGCCTACCCAGGCTCCGTCATACTCGTCTCCCACGACCGCTTCTTCATGGACAGCGTCTGCAGCCGCGTTGCCGAAGTCTGGAACCACACGATCACCGACTATCACTGCAATTATTCCCGCTATCTCGGCCAGCGCGAAGAGCGGGTAACCGCTTTGCGCAACGCCAAGCGCATCCAGGATGAGGAGATCGAAAAGACCGAGGATTTCATCCGCCGCTTCCGCTATCAGGCCAACAAGGCTTCGCAGGTGCAGTCACGGGTCAAGCAGCTGGAAAAGGTGGAGCGGATCGTTCTCCCCCCCGAGCGCAAACGTATCCGCTTCCAGTTTCCGGAGGCGCCCAAGAGCGGCAAGAGTGTCATCGAACTGAAGGGGCTGACGCGTTCGTTCGGCGACCACACCGTCCTGGACCGGATCGACCTGACGATCGAAAAGGGAGAGCGGGTCGCCCTGGTGGGGCACAACGGCGCCGGTAAATCGACGCTGATGGCGGTGCTGGCCGGAGGAGAATTTCAGGGGGGCGAACGGATTCCTGGACACAACGTCAGTATGGATTATTTCGCCCAGGATCAGGCCAATGTCCTGGAGCAGAGCCGTTCGGCGTATGATGAACTCTACGCCGATGCTCCGTACGACATGGTGCCGAAGCTGCGCGACATCCTGGGCGCTTTTCTCTTCACCGGTGACGATATCCATAAAAAGGTCAGTGTCCTTTCCGGCGGCGAGCGCAACCGCCTGGCCCTCGCCAAGATGCTCCTCCGCCCTTCAAACCTGCTGTTGATGGATGAGCCGACCAACCACCTGGACCTGAACAGCAAGGAGGTGCTGCTGGATGCCCTCAAGGGCTTCGACGGCACGGTGGTATTCGTTTCCCATGACCGCTACTTCGTCAACGCATTGGCGACGCGGGTGGTTGAGGTTGACGGCGGCGGTGTCGAAAATTATTTCGGGGATTATGAGTATTATCTGGAGAAGAAGGCTGGCGCACCGGCTACGGCCAATGTAGCCCCTGCCGTGGGTACGGCCGCACCGAAAGTCTCCACGGACAGCCCGCCGGCGCCATTCCCTCCCCTGAACAAGGAGGTACGCCTCAAGGACCGGGAAGAGGAAAAACGCCGCAAGCGCGAGGACCAGACGCGCCAGAAACGGATGAGCGAGGTCGAGGGGCAGATTGCGGCCGTCGAAAAGGATTTGGCGAAGCTGGAAGTCGAGATGAACGCCCCCGGTTTCTTCGATGACCCGGAGCGGGGATTGCAGGGGGGCGAACGCCACGCGGAGCTGAATACCCGTCTGGAAGAGTTGTATGCGGAGTGGGAAGGTTTGTCGGGTTGACACCATGACTGGAAGGGAGCTGTACCGCCCCTATTGTTTTCCATTGTCATCTTCTTCGGTAAATATATGATCGATTAAAAGTGTTTGGAAGAAAGGGTAGTGTCTGATGAAGAAGCTTCTGATACTCATTTTGTTGCTGGTCTTCTCCGGCGAGACTCAAGTTCATGCTGCCGTAAAAGAAGGCAAAGTAACTGCTCAGAGGAAGACAAAAGTAAGTAAGAAGTTAACCCGCAAGAACGTAGAAAAATTGCAGAAAGTGGCTCGGAAGGATTTCCGGCAGCATGAGAACGAGGCCAGGCAGAGGGAATATCTGCAAATGCAGGAAGCTCAACGGTTGGGAATGATGCGGCATCAGCAACAAATACTGGAACAACAAAAAAACCCATAAAAAAGGCGGAGCATCATGCTCCGCCTTTTTGATTTAGTACTGCCGGAGCGTTACTGTACAACGCCACCAATAACAGCCGGAGCGCCGGTAACCGCCGGCTCGGTACCCAAGGCCGGATCGGTCCACTCACTGACGGTCGGCAATGTCAGCGTGCTGAGCGGCAGCGTACTGCAGCGCCCCAGAGTCGTCTTGAGCATGCGCTGTTCCAGCTCCAGAGGCTTGATCAGTGTTGAGTGTGAGGTGTTATTCACAGAATAAGAAGCGGAACTACCGGCCGGAATTGTGAATTCCGGAACCCAGCGGGTCGTAGGGCCGCTGCAGTCAGTAACCGTCTGGCCATTGGTCATGTCGAAGCATTTGCCGGGGATGCCGTTCAACTGGCCAAAACCTTGGTAATCGAGGTAAAACTTGACGTTGTTGTACTTGTAATCCGGCTTCGTCGAATCTGTCTGGCTGTGCACGTACTCGACTCTCATCGGCGGATCGAATTTCACGATTACATTATTGGCGTCCTTGAGAGCGGTCAGCTGGTTCCAGCTGCTGGGACCGGTTTCCCAGGTGTAGAAGACCGGCAGGACGCTCCATGCCTGCCAACCGCAGGTCTGCTGCGAATTCCATGGACAGGCAAGGAGTTCCTGATAAGTCTTGCCGGTGGTCGCGTCGATGGCAGCCGGATCGAAGAGGGCACCGCTGTTGAAGCCCCAATTATTGGATTGGCTGCTGCTGGTCAAGACAACCGGGTTGGCGCCATCTTTGAGGATCATATCCGTACCAAATGAATAGTTCTTGCCGGTGGCGGTTGGAGAGAAGTCTTGCGGATAGGTGATCGGCATTCCGTTTGTGTCGTAATGCATCCCGTCTGCGAAGGCCTGCGGACAGTTGTCGAAACAGGCAAAGCTCTTTGTCGAACTGAATACTTCAGGGTAGACAATATCTTCTGCATAAAAGACGACCGGCGTGCCGGCGCCGGGGGCATCACAGGAATTGTGACCTGGTGCTCCCAACGATCCCGGCACATAAGCGCAGTTGGCGAGCTTGACATGAACCTGTCCCCCCAGCGACTGTGACCAGAAATTCAGGTCGCCGCCATTCATCATATTGGTGGTATCGATGGCCACAGGGGTAATATCGCTCCATGCCGGCGATCCGCCGTTGCTCTGTGGAGCGGAGGCGATCTTCATCAGTTTACCCTGGGAAGCATCCCAGATCACGCGGTACATGGTATTGTTTTCCATGTATCCCTCCAGCGGAATATTCTTGATGGCGCCGAGGGTTGTAAAGTTTTGCGTATGCTTCTTCAACTTGCCGCCAACCAGCATTACCGTATATGGGGTCGCTGAGGCGCTCTGACCGTAGTTCATCCTGTAGACCGTCGAACCGTTGGCGATATTTGAGCCGGGAGGCAATGACAGGCCGTAAAAGCTTGCCCAGCCGTTTGTTCCCGAACCATTGGCAGCGGAATTGATCGGAAAGCCGGGGTTAGCCAGATCCACCCTGCTGCCGGCGGTGTCGTCATACATGCCATAACGCCAGGCGGAAACTTCGAAGTTGGTCCGGTCGAGACAGATATCTTCGGTATTGTCGACGTTCTTGCGGTGGAAGAGATCGGTGTTGTAGGCAAAGTTAATATTGAGGGTCTGCGGCGTACCGCTGTAATTGTCCGTCATACTTGCCGAGCCATTGCCGCTGCCGTCGGTGTTTTTCTGCATCGCCACCGATTTGCCCCCGCTGTTCTTCTCCTGTTCAATAAATTTGAGCGTCACCTTGCCGGCGGAGTCTTTTTCCGCCTTAAGCGTCCCCTTGAACATCGGCGTAGTCGAGGTAACAACACCGTTAGAGGCAGTATAACCGGCAAAGTTCATGGCAAAAAGGCCATAGGGATTAGCGGCACTGGCCGCCTCGGTTATGGTGACCTTGGCCTGGATGACTTTTTCCGGATCCTGGTTGCCGGAGCGGGCCTTCTCGTGGATCCATACTTTTACTATGTGATCCGAACTATTGTCGGCCCTGGTCGAATCAATTGTCCAGGTGTCGTAATCCGGTGCGTTGGTAGATGAAGAATCACCTTGCTGACCGGCATTGGCATTAGCCGTACTGTCGTTACCGCCGCAGGACTTGGAATTGATCTGAGCCTTGTAGGCCCCCTTGTTGACCATCAGGTCATACTTCGTCTGGGCCATGGAGCAGAGTATCTGATTGACCGTGCTGAACGCTTCCGTGGTCCGGTCCTGTACATAGGTAACGGGCTGGTCTTTGTTGTAATCCGAGCTTAACGGCACAGACAAGAGGATCTTCAACGCCGTCAGCTTGGCCGATCCACTGCTGTTCTTGGCATCTACCACGCTAACCTTGCTGGCCACCGCCAGTCCCGTGACGACCTCACTCCCCCCGCCAACAGCAGGAGTAGGAGTAGGAGTAGGAGTAGTGGAACTACCACCTCCCCCGCACCCTGACAAGGCAAAAACACTGAACATGGCTACTAAACCGAATGCTGTTGTACGTTTCTTTTCCATAACCGACCCCCCTTTGTTTTTGCTGCTGATTTTTGTCGGATACTGCTCTGGTTGTGATATCGAATGAAGAGTTTTTAAAACGAGGAAATTTTTTTGGTAACCCCACGTTTCGTCGAGACTTACGAGCGGCATAATACTAACAATAATTAATGCCGTCCATATTTTATTTGAAGAGCTTTATTTCGTTCACAGGAATGCCAATGCTTGTGTACCAAGCTGGTACGGAGCAGGTTGGCTATAACCAATAGATGTCACGATTCGTGCCAAACTATAAAACGTTTAAATTACATGGTGTTATGCCAAGACGGTAGACACTGGGGAAAGGAATATGTCTCTGGGAGGTACATATGTAACGCTACGGAGCAGTTAATTGGGGGACGGAAAAGCTTTAAAACCGGGAGTCGCTGCACCACATTATTCAACGAGCGGCAGCGATGCCGCCCGTTTTGTTTGTATGGCATTTGATCTGTTGTTTTGCTATATTTCAAGCACGCTGAAATAGCGGTGGTGGTGGGGAAACAATGGCAATGAGCCACACCATCAGGAGAGCGAAATCACGATAGTAGCGTTAGATACCGACTCGTTTAAGAGAGGTGAACCATGTCCACACGCATTGAAAAAGATTCGATGGGGAAGATGGAGGTTCCGGCCAACTCCTACTACGGCGCGCAGACCGCCAGGGCCGTGCATAACTTCCCGATCTCGGGTTTGAAGCCGCACCCGGTTTTTGTCTGGGCAACGGTGGTCATCAAGAGGTGCGCGGCAAAGGCCAACATGTCCACCGGCCGGCTGCCGACAGACATCGGCGACGCGATCGTGGCAGCTGCCGATGAACTGCTTGCCGGGGAACTGGCCGGCCAGTTCGTCGTAGATCCGTTTCAGGCCGGCGCCGGGACATCACACAACATGAATGCCAACGAGGTGCTGGCCAACCGCGCGCTGGAGCTTCTGGGGCGCAGCAGGGGCGATTTTTCCACCCTCCACCCCAACGACCACGTCAACATGGCCCAGTCCACCAACGATGTCATTCCGACCGCGATCCGTCTCGCCTCGCTGGAGATGCTCTATCCGCTCTTAGAGAGGCTGGAGGAGCTGGAGCTGGCTCTGGCCGCCAAGGCGAAGGAGTTCGACCACATCCTCAAGTCGGGGCGCACCCACCTGCAGGATGCCGTGCCGATCCGGATGGGGCAGGAGTTCGGCGCCTACGCCGCCGCGATCCGCAAGAACCGCGAGGGGCTTGAGGGTTGCATACCGGCGCTGCTGGAGCTCGGGATCGGCGGCACCGCCGTCGGCACCGGCCTGAACGCCGAACCGGCCTACATTACGGCGATAATCGAAGAGCTGACCGTTGCCACCGGCTTTCCGCTGATCGCCTCTCCTGATCTGTTCGAGGCGATGCAGAACATGGACCCCTTTCTTGCTCTCTCCTCGGCGCTGCGCCGCACCGCGGTCAACCTCGGACGGATCGCCAACGACCTACGCCTGCTCGCTTCAGGTCCACGCACCGGTCTGGACGAAATCTGCCTCCCGGCGATTCAGCCCGGCTCGTCGATCATGCCGGGGAAGATCAACCCCTCCATGGCCGAGATGACCAACATGGTCTGCTTTCAGATGATCGGGTGCGATCAGGCTGTCATGCTGGCGGCCCAGGCGGGGCAGCTGGAGCTGAATGTGATGATGCCGCTTATATCCTGGAACCTGACATTTTCCATGGAAATACTCAGGAATTGCGTGCAGAAATTCACCGAATCCTGTATAAACGGGATAGAGGCAAACGAAGCGCGCTGCCGCCGCTATCTGGATGATTCGCTTGGGCTGGTGACGGTGCTGGCTCCGTACATCGGCTACAACGCGGCGGCTGCCATCGCCAAGGAATCGATCGCCAGCGGTCGGAGCATCCGTGAAATAGTACTGGAGCAGAAATTGATGGCCGTGGAAGAGCTGGATAAGATCATGCAGCCGGAGCACCTGACCGAGCCCGGTTTGCCGAAACAGTAGTGCTTGTTGAGCAACACCACATACAAAAGGAGAATGAGCAATGAAAGAAGAAGTACTGAAGGTTCTTGAGCAGGTACGTCCCGGCCTGCAGGCCGATGGCGGCGATGTGGAACTGGTTGAAGTTACCGAAGACGGTATCGTAAAGGTGCGGCTGAAAGGCGCCTGCGGCAGCTGCCCGATGTCCACGATGACTCTGAAGATGGGGATCGAGCGCGCCATGAAGGCACAAATCCCGGGTGTCAAGGAAGTCGTACAGGTCTGATCTTCGCACCGGATAAACAATAAAAACGCTCCTTCAGCATTTGTTGAAGGAGCGTTTTTATTTAATGCGTCAGAATCTGTGTTCTGTCGTTGCAGGCGTGCGGCCCTCATTTGTCATAGGCGGCGGCAAGGCAGCTTTTCGGGCTGGATACCAGGTCCGTAGGTCCGATGTTCCTCGTCACCCCCCCTGAGACGGCAAGGTCGATGGCATCCGCTCCGGCGTGGGAGAAGAGGTTCAGGAGCGTGTAATTGTAGATCGTGTCGGCGCCGGAAACTATATTCGGGGCTGAGTCAAGGTCGATGGCATCCCGTCCGGCAGGCAGGAACAAAGACAGAAGCTTGTAATCGTAGCTCATGTCGGCATCGGCAACCATGTTCGGGACTGAGCAGATAGCGGCCGAATCCAGAATAAACGCCCCTGGGTTCCCGTTGGCGCCCGGCTCACTGATAGCGGAGACCTGGGTGACAGTCCGGTTTCCCGTATCTTCCGACATCGCGATGCCGCTCATGGTAAGAACCAGTCCTGCTGCTGCGATAATTGCAATAAATTTTTTCATGACCTGCCTCCTTTAGTATCGATAGCTGCGACATTTCGTCTGTGTACCAAGCCGGTACGGAACAGGTTGACTATAACTAATATATGTCACGATTCGTGCCAAACTACAAAACGCTAAAATTACAGGGCGTTACGAATAAATGGACGATTTTGGGGGAAGGAATATGTCTCTGGGAGGTACATATGTAACGCTACGGAGCAGTTAGTTGGGGGGGGAACAAGAAAAACTTGAAAACCGGGAGTCGCTGCACCGTATTCGGTGCTGGCTCATCGATAGAACTTGTTGCGGCTGACATTGAGGAGGGAGGCGGCTTGGGACTTGTTGCCCTTGCACCATTCCAGAGTGATGTCGAGTACCCGGCGGGTGATTGCTTCCAGAGAAACCTTATCGGGGCTGATCGCAAAGTGATAGGTAATGGCGCCGCCGGCCGGCAGACCGGCTTCGGTGTTTGTCCCGGCATTGCCGGCAACCCCGGCGGTGCAGATGCAGAGGTGTTCGGGTTGGATCAGGCCGTCACAAACAATGGCGGCGCGTTCCAGACAGTTGCGGAGTTCCCGGATGTTTCCGGGCCATCGGTAGGCCAACAATTCATCGAGGGCGTTCTGTGAGATGCCGGGTAGAGGTTTTCCCTGATGCTGCCGAAAAGTACCGAGGAAATGGTCAACGAGAAGCGTGATATCATCGCGGCGCTCCCGAAGCGGCGGGATAGTGATGGGAAATATGTTTATGCGGTGGAACAGATCTTCCCGGAATCGGCCTGCGGCGATCATTTCCGGAAGGTCCCGGTTGGTGGCGACAATGACCCGGCAATTTACCGGGATGGTCTCGTTGGAACCGACCTTCTCGAAGGTACGCCCTTCGAGGACCCGCAGCAGTTTGGCCTGCAATCCCAGAGGCATATCGCCAATTTCGTCGAGAAGGAGGGTGCCCCCCCGCGCCTGACTGAATTTCCCCTCCCGCTCCCGGTCGGCTCCGGTGAACGCGCCCCGCACATGGCCGAACAACTCGCTCTCCAGCAGCGCATCGGGAATGGCAGCGCAGTTGACCGCCACGAATCCTCCCGGCATTCCGCCGCCTTCAACATGGATGGCGCGGGAAAGGACTTCTTTGCCGCAGCCGCTTTCCCCGTAAATGACGACCGTTGTCAGGGGCGCGGCGGCGACCCGAGCTGCCAGTTCCAGCGCTTTCTTCATCAGCGGGCAGTTGGTAATGATATTCTGAAAGCTGAATCTATCCAGCAGAACCGCTTCGAGCTCCCGGTTTTTTCCTTCGAGGCTTGCCTTGCTCTGTTGCAGCGTTTCGTTAACCTCTCTGGTTTCCGCATGTTTCTTGAACTCCAGAAGGTTGTTCACCCGCAATCGAAGCTCGACATCATCAATCGGTTTTTCAAGATAATCGTTGGCTCCAGCCCTGAGGCACCTTAATTTGACTTCTTTGCCGGAGTAGCCGGTCAGCATAATTACCGGAATCTGCTTTGTTCCTTTGGTGCTCTTAAGGATCCTGCAGGTCTCTACACCATCCAGCCCGGGCATCATCATATCGAGCAGGACAATATCCGGGCTTATCGTTTCGGCCAGTTCGATAGCGTCTTTTCCGTTTTCGGCAGTATACAAGGAGTATTGGTCGCAAGACAACAAGCGAGACAACAGCTTGAGATTCAACTCTTCGTCATCCACTATGAGGATTTTGAAAGTCTCGTTTGTCAAATCAGAGCCACCTCTCTGGTGAATTCTTTGTCTCGTCCTCGGAAGCCGGCAGATAAAGGGTAATCCTGGTGCCGACCCCCAATTTGGATTCTACGAAAATATGTCCCCTGTGCCTCTTAAGGACCGAGTAGCACATCGACAGCCCAAGTCCCAATCCTTTCTGACTGAATGAATCCTTGGTCGAAAAATAGGGATCGAAGATTTTCAGAAGGTGTTCATCCGGGATACCCCGCCCGTCGTCCTGTAATGTAATGCGGACATAGTGGCCAGTTCCGAGGAGGCTCTCCTTTTTGCCGTCATCTACGTAGTTTTCAATTTCGATCTTGATTGTTCCGCTTTCTGGCATTGCCTCTTTTGCATTGGTCAGTAGTTTGTCGAAAACCCGCCTGATCTGGCCCGGGTCTGCTTTTACGGGAAAAATGTCTTCAGCCGTGGATATGCTGTGCATGATATTTGAACCCTCGAATATCGTTTCTGCGGCCTCACCAATAAGAGCGGCAATCACTATCGGCTCCTTGACCGGAGAGCTGCCCTGCGAAAAGGCCTGCAGACGGATACCGAGACTCTTGGCGCGTTCACAGGCTTCTTCCGCGTCGGTGAGTGATTCGGCAATGGCTGCATTGTCCCCGGCAAGCATCCTGGCAAAGGTGATGTTGCCGTAAATTATGTTCAACACGTTGTTGAAGTCGTGGGCCAGGCCGCCGGCCAGCAGGCCGATCGATTCCAGATTCTGGTTCCGGTTGAGTTCATCGATGAGTCTTTTATGCTCCGAGACATCGTGCATCACATGGACGGACGACTCAATTGTACCGTCTTCAGCCAGGATCGGAGTCGTAGTTACAATAAAATCACCGTTCAAATGTTTTTCAAACAGTGACACCGATTCGGATTTACCCGAGATAAGCATGCTCAGATGCGGACAAGAGGGGGACGGTTCCTGAGAGCAATGCAACAGTTCATAACAGCGCCTGCCGATCGCATCATCAGGAGACATACCCAACCGCTTGGCCAATGCCCTGTTCATCATCAATATGCGGTTATCGGAATCGATGGCCGCTATGAGGTCCGGCACCGCGTCGAAGGTCCTCCTCCAGTCATCTTTGGCCTTGAGCAGACCTCGCGCCGCCTCCAGCGACTTGCTTTTGTTCAGCAGCACATTGAAGAATAACAGCAGCAGGAGCCCAAACACACCGGTGAGCGCAATGCCGAACAGGCGGTAATTTGAAACGATATCGGGCTGCTCCATTAATACCAGAGTCCAGCCATTGTGGCCGATCGGCAGGCGTTGTACGTAATGATCCTTGCCGTTAAAACCGGCGTTTGTCCCCGTCCGGGGCTCTGCCGCCAGCAGCGGTTCAAAGCTGATGTTCCCGAACTGTTTGGAGGCCAGCAGTTCGGCACGTTTCCTTTCATCAACCGGCCACATGGTCCTGAAAAGCAGCTCCGGTCTGCTGGAAGCGAAAATGATACCTTCGGGACTGACCAGAAATGCGTTGGGATAATTCCTGAAGAAATCGTCGAAAAAATCGATGTTCCTCTTGCTGACGACAACACCCTTGATCGTACCTTTGCTGTCTACAACCGGCGCCGCCGCATAATAGCCCCTCTCCCCGGTTAAAATACCGACGGCAAAATACGCGGTCAGCCGACCCGCCAGCGCGCCCCTGGCATAGGACCTGGTTGCAAAGGATTTACCCACATAACTGGTCGCGTCGCTTCTGTTCGTCGAGGAGACCGTCAGACCGTTTCTGTCCAGAAGATAACTTATTGACATCCTCAGGCTGCCTTTGACTCGGTCAAGCAGCTTGTTCGCCCGGGCCAGATCGGCGGGACTGCCCGATGAGAGTGCCGCGGCCAGCTGTTCCGCCTGGCTCAACACATAGGCGGCTTGTTCAACATCGTCGGCACTGTCGCGAATGGAGGCTACGATAACGTTTGCATCCCGCTCGACCCTCCCCTTGAATATCTTATCCGCAACCCCGCCGAGGTAACCGGTGAGTATCCAGCCGGCCGCGATGGTCAGGATAATTGCGACGGCAAGGAGGCGAAGATATTTGATTCTCTTTTTGGACGGCAGGGATTTCATAAGTTATCGGCAGTGAATTTTTCATACACCTCTTCGAACATGGAGGCGGTTTCCATAAAGGCCTGCAGCACCTGCGGATCGAAATGATGCGGCATGGTCCGCCCATCCCCCTCGGTGATGATTCTCACCGTGGTGGCATGGTCGAAAGGAGGTTTGTAGACCCTTGTATTCCTCATCGCATCGTATTGGTCGGCGATATTCACTATTCTCCCCACAAGAGGAATCCGTTCTCCTGAATATCCGAACGGATACCCGCTTCCATCCCATCTCTCATGGTGCGAGAGCGCGATCTGCCGGGCAATTTCGAACTTCGGATGGTCGCCGATAATCTTCGCCCCCATCACGGTATGGCGCTTCACAAGTTCCCATTCTTCCGGGTCTAGCGCTCCAGCCTTCTTCAGTATTGCCGCCGGGATGTGTAACTTGCCGACATCGTGAAGCGCTGCCTGCAGTCTGAGCGTCTTTACCAGCTGATCCTCAAGGCCGAGTCTGTTCGCAATAATGGCGCTGTATTCACCAACCCTGAGTATGTGGTTGCCGGTGTCCTCGTCATTTACTTCCGATGCCCTGGCGAGGGAGTGCACCGTATAGGCGAATGCATCATCATTCTCCCTGATCTGCGTAGCAATGTGCATGAAAAAAAGCGTCTGCATGGCAAGGCTCTCCAGCACCGCGGCATCATACCGCGTTACCTCCCTGCCGTAATTGAAAGCAAAAACCGAGGCCATTTCGGTAATATGACAGACCAGATTGTCGACAGCGATGTCCAGGGCGGCGAGACTTTCCACAAGAGCCCTGAATTGGGGGACTAATGCCGGATTATTGCAGTAGCCGGCGTTGTTGCCGCTTTTGTCCATAATGCTGATTGTGGTGCACAGGTCTATGTCTCTCCTCTCCAGCGCTCCCGATTTATAAACGTATCGGTACCATGCAACTGCATTACCGTTGGAAATGCGCACCACCAACGTTGACGGCTTACCGGATACGTCGGCGTCCTTACTGATTATCTGGTTGGCGAGGCTGTCGATCTGTGTCATGAGGTCAAAACTCTCGGGGCGAAAGGAGGTCATGATGTGGCTGCCGAACGATGACAAGTTCTGGATGTTGCTGTAGGAATCATCAAGCATTTCATCGAGCCGTTTTGTTCTGAGAAGCATCTTTACCCGTGCCAGAACTTCGGCATGGTCAAAGGGCTTGGCAAGAAAGTCATCCGCCCCCGCCTCGATCCCCCTGATACGGTCTGTCCTGGAGCCAAGGGCGGTTATCATGATCACGGGAATATGCCGGTATCTTTCACTCCCCTTTATTCTCCGGCAGATTTCGAATCCGTCGATCCCCGGCATCAGTACGTCGGTAAGCACCATATCGACCTTGAGTCTGCCGATTAAATCCAGCGCCTCCCTGCCGTCATTGGCCTTGATGACAAGATATCCGGACGAGCCGAGCGTCCTTTCCAGGAGTCTCAGGTTACCCGGCTCATCATCAACGCAGAGTATTACAGGTTTCAATGTATTCAACTGCCACCTCCGGCAGGAAGATCTTAGATTGACCCTTGCTCCTGTTATTTATCCAGCATCTCCCTTACCTTTGCGGCAAGCTCACTGGGGGAAACCGGCTTCTGGACAAAGGCCGAGTTTCCGTCGACCATATCGCCATTTGCAAAGATATCCCTTGCATACCCGCTTACAAAAATCACTTTCAGGCCGGGGCGCACCTTTCTCATCTCCAGACATGCCTCTTTGCCGTTTTTTTTCGGCATGATCGCGTCGAGAATGACAAGATCGATGCTGTCCCCGTATTCGATGAATTTATCTACCGCGTCCTGGCCGTCCACCGCCAGAATGACACGATAACCGTAGTGGCCCAGCACATTGGCTGACAGCTTCCGCAAGGCGACATCATCCTCGCCTACAAGAATAGTCTCGCTTCCGCCTAACGGGACAACCGCCACTTCTCCCGGCTCCAGTATTTCGGCCTCTACCTTGGCCTGTACGCGCGGCAGATAGATTTTGAAGATCGCTCCTTTTTCAGGTTCACTGTAGACATTTATGAAGCCGTCATGCTGCTTGATGATCCCGTAAGCCATCGATAGTCCGAGCCCCGTTCCTTTTCCCGGTTCTTTCGTGGTGAAGAACGGCTCAAAGATGTGTGATTGCGTCTCCTTGTCCATGCCGGTACCGCTATCGGAAACCGAGAATAAGACGTACGCGCCTGCTTTGCCATAGCCGTGAGATTCGACGAATTCCTGGCTCAGCGTTACGTGCAGCATCTCCATGTGCAGCTTGCCTCCGTTCGGCATGGCGTCCCGGGCGTTGGCGACCAGATTCATGAGCACCTGCTCTATCTGCCCGCGATCCGCCAGGACGTTAAGAGGGTCTCCGCAGCAGCTCATGCTCAGCTCGATATCTTCCCTGATCAGCCTGCGGAGAAAAACCTCGAATTCCTTAATTACCGCACAGAGATCGATCACGTCCAGATTGACCGCCTGCTTTCTGCTGAAAGCAAGCAGGCTTTGGGTCATGATCGTGGCCCTGTCCGAGGCTTTTAGTACTTGCTCGAGATGTTTTCGCGCCGGGTCGTTTTCCTGCATCTTCATCATTGCCAAGTGTGTATTGCCGATAATCGCTGTCAGGATGTTATTGAAGTCATGGGCCACCCCTCCGGAAAGCTGCCCGATAGCTTCCATTTTCTGGGCCTGGCGGTACTGTTCCTCAAGTTTCTTGCGTTCCGTGACGTCCACATGAGTACCGACCATGCGCACCGCTTTGCCCTGGTCGTCAAAAAGCAGGAAGGCCCGGGAGAGGATATCGACGTATGCCCCTCCTTTGTGCAGCATGCGGAACTCGCTTTCATACCTGCTCGTGCTTCCCTTCAGAAAATCGTGCACATGGGCCGGGGCGGACTCTGCGTCTTCCGGATGGAGCAGTCGCTCCCAGACATCGACGCGGTTCTCAAGTTCTTCATCGCCATAGCCCAGCATCGATTTCCAGCGCGGGGAAAAGTATATTTCCCTGGTTTTCAGGTTCCAATCCCACAGCCCGTCATTGGCGCCACGCAGAGCCAGTTTGAGGCGCTCTTCGGCGCGGCGCCGCTCTTCAATCTCGTTTTCTTCCTTCAGGGCGCGTTGCATCGCGGGAACCAGACGGGCCAGCTTATCCTTGAGGACAAAATCGCGGACCCCCAGATTGAGGAGATCTGCCGCCTTCTCTTCGCCCACGGTTCCGGTGACCATGATCACCGGTACATCGGGGAGCTCTGTCAGCAACAGGTTCAGGCTCTCCTGAAAATCAAGTTGGGGAATGTTGTAGTCGGCCAGTACCAGATCCCAACGCAAAGCCAGCATGGCCGCCTTCAACCTCTCCAGAGTGTCCACGCGAAAGCAGCGAACCGACAGACCCTCTTTCTTGAGATGCCGTTCAATGATCAGAAAATCGGCGGTACGGTCCTCAATAACCAGGATATTAAGCGTCTCGGACATTGCCTTTTACTCCTGCGGCGGTTTGTTGACCGCCAGCCGGTAGATGCCGAGACTTGCCACAGTTCCGGCGAATTCGGAAAGGAGTCGGAAAAACCACCCTCTAACTTGTTAATAAGCAAGCATTATTGTACCAGTGAATATTCATTTGTCTATATGACTTAAAAATCTTCCAAGTTATCGGGTTAACTATCTGTTTTCCGGCTCTTCACCGCATGGCAGCGAAAAGCGGAAGGTTGCCCCCTTATGGGACGCGCCAAACGCATGGATCGTGCCACCATGGCGGTGCACGATGCGCTGGGCCGTGGCCAGACCGATCCCTATTCCGGGGAATTCATCCTGCCGGTGCATGCGCTGGAAGGGTTGAAAAAGTTTTTCGGCGTAGGCCATATTGAAGCCGGCGCCATTATCGGCTACACAGAAAAAACGTTCACTCCCCGGCAATTCTCCATAAACGCGGATAATCGGCTGCGCCACCTTTTCCGTGTACTTCCAGGCGTTGCCGAGCAGATTTCTCATGACAACCTCGATCATGCGTTCATCCCCCAGACCGCTCAGACCGGATTCGATTCGCCAATCAACCCGGCGCCGCGGCTTCAATCGCTCCAGCTCGGTACGGATGCGCTCCGCCATAGCGGAAATATCCACCCGGTCGCGACGTATTTCTCCGCGGGTACTGCGCGACAGCGTCAGCAGGCCGTCGATCAGCTGTCCCATTTGCCGGTTGCCGCTGATGATCTCATCGAGATAGGTCCGCGCATCACCTTCCAGCTTGTCCCCGAAATCTTCCACCAGAGCCTGGCTGAAGCCTCCTATGGCTCGCAGCGGCGCCCTCAGGTCATGGGAGACCGAATAGGCAAACGCCTCCAGCTCCTGATTGGCGCTCTGGAGTTGGGTTGTCCGCTCCAGGACACGCGACTCCAGCATTTCATTCATTCTGCGGAGATCCTCTTCCATCTCCCCTCGTTCCCGTACCAGAGCCAGTTCCCTGCGAAGCAACTGATTGTCGAATTGCTGCCACAGCAGACTAACCCCCAGAGCCGCCGCAAGAATCAGGACAAGCATGGTGCTGCCGCTCTTCCAGGCCTGCAGCCGCAGAGGAGCATAGACCTCCTCCTGGTCCACCTTGGCTTCCATGAACCAGGGGGTGCCGGGAATGGCGCAGAGGGCAGCCAGTACCGGCACATTGCGATAATCCAGCCCCTCCACGACGCCGGTCCGCCCCCTGGCCGCCATGGCGGCCGGCAGATTCAACGAATCAACTGGCATTCGCAGGGAAAATGCCGTAGCGGTGCGATGCCGCAACTCATTCAGATACACGACTTCCCCGCCCTCCCTCCTCACCACCAAGGTCTCGGCCGTGCTGCTGGGGGTGGGCCAGTTCCGTATCAAAGGGTAGAGGAAGTTAAGCGGATCGATCTGCAACAGAAGTACACCGCTTGCCGGATCCCCCGATCCGGGCCCGGCGCCCATGGGGATCCAGACATCGAGGTCGATTTCCGGTTGCAGGCCGCCGCGGCTTTCCCCTTCCTGATGCAGGTCCGTCATCAGAACCGTACCGGCCGCCAGGGCTCGCTGCAATTCACCTAGGTTATGATGGTCAGGCAGCAGCGGCATATTCTCGGGCGCCCGGAACCGGGCTCTTCCTGATGCATCATAAAAGATAATCCGCCGGAAGCCTTTTCCCTGGAGATAACTTAACCATTCCTGTATTTCACCCCTTTTCGGCGCGTCCCGGGAACCGGTCAGGTAATTGCGGAGCTGAAGATGAATCAGGTTGTTGTGAAATATCACCTGTGCATCGTCCTGGCGCTCGGCATACCAGCCGGCAATCTGGGCGCTTTTCAGTTCCGCGATAGCGGAAAGCACTTTCTGGGCCTCCTGACGGGAGATGGTGATCTGTTTCTTCAGAAGGAAGCCGCCAACCATGGCGATGGCTATCGAGAGCAGCAGAAAGGCAGCCAGCGGGCCTCTGGAGAACCTGCGAGCGAGTGTCGGGGAAGAATTTCTCGAACTGATCGTGAAGAGAGAGAGCGGCAAGGTGTCGTATCCGGCGTTGAAAAGGACGCCGCAGCCGAGCAGGGTGAAAGCAATCGCGGTGGGAAGGGCCATGGGGATGGCTTGGCTGCCGTACAGCATCGGAGCGCCTGCCCAATAACTAAGCAGAATGACCAGCCCGCCCAACAGAGTCAGCAGGGCACAAAGCGCCGCACTCTGCCGGCACGACCAGCGGCGTCCGAAAGGGGGGATTTGGCACAATAACGCCAGAGAGACCGGAAGGAATGCTCCCGCCGTCAGGGGAGACATCAGGCCTGCCGGGATATCTCCTACCCGTTCTGAAGTAGGCGCAAACCTCGGTACCAGCGACAGGTCGAAACCCGGCAGTGATCTGCTCAATACTATGAGACTCACGATCACCGTACAGAAGAAGGCCAGTATTGCGAAACGCGTCGTGGTGCGCCGTGAAGGCCGGCGTCGGCAGAGGAAAAGGGTGCAGCCCTGCAGCAACAGCAACCAGGCCGTGCTGGGCGCCATCAGAATATAGCCGCTGCCGAGTGCGGCAAGCCTCCAGAAATCTAATATCCAACTCAGCAGGGCTGTAATCGCAATGATAACCACGCCAAAGGCACATGCCTTGACGATGCGGTTCTGGAGTTTATCCGACGGTGCTGACGTATCCATTGATACCCCCGGCCTCGGTTTTCCGTATCCTGCATTGAACTAGACGATATTTCAGCTCCCGGCGATCATTAGAGCCTGGCGGAGGAAGCGCTCCACCTGATCCGGCGATCCCGCTTCGCTGTACAGACGCAATACCGGCTCGGTTCCTGACGGACGGATCAGCAGCCAGTCGCCGCTTTCAAAGATAAATTTGAAACCGTCGCTGAAATTGGTGGCGGTAACCGGCTGACCATCGATCTCCGTCGGAGGGTCTGAACGCAGTTTTGCAATCAGCCGTTCCTTGGCGGCATCTTCGATCCGGCGATCGATGCGTTGATAATGGAAATGTCCGATATCATCCATCGTCTCATCGAGCAGTTGTCTCAACCCCTTGCCGCTGACCGCGACCGCCTCCAGCAGCAGCAGCCCGAGCAGGATCCCGTCCCGCTCCGGGATATGCCCCTTCACCCCCAGCCCCCCGGACTCTTCACCCCCCATGAGAATATCGCGCTCCAGCATCAGCTCGCAGATATGCTTGAAGCCGATCGGCGTTTCAAAGAGCTCCAGCCCGAATTTTTCGGCCAGCAGATCCACCATGCGGGTTGTCGAAACCGTCTTGACCACCGCGCCGGTCATCCCCTTATGCTCGATCAGATGCCGCAGGATAACGGTAAAGATGCAATGGGAGGAAAAGAACTCCCCATGTTCGTCAACCGCTCCGATCCGGTCGGCATCGCCGTCAAGGGCGAGTCCAACACGGTAGGCTCCACCTTTCAGCAGGGATGATAATTCCGCCAGGTTCTGCCCGATCGGTTCCGGCGGCACTCCGCCGAACGAGGGATTCTCACTGTTGTGAATTTCATCGACTCCGGGCAGGAGGCGAGGTATAAAGCCGCTGCCGGCTCCGTACATCGGATCAACCACCACTTTAATCCCGGCCCTGGCTATCAGATCCAGATCGACGTAGCGGCTGATCTGGTGGAAATATCCTTCGCAGGGGTCAAAAAGCTCGATAGTTCCCTTTTTCAGTGCTTCTTCATAGGGAACCGCTATGACACGCCGGTCATTTTCCTGGTTATAGGCGACTATTTCTTCGAGAATTCTGGTTGTAGTGGGAAGGGCGGACCCCCCGAACGCTTCCTTGACCTTGAAACCGTTATACTCAGGCGGATTATGGCTGGCGGTGATCATCACCCCGGCACCGGCGCCGCTCTCGCGCACGGCCCACGAAACCGCGGGCGTCGGGGCATAGTCCTCCGTCAAGCGGACGTGGATGCCGTTACCGGCAGCAATTTCCGCAACCCGCCGGGCAAAATCGCGCGACAGAAACCGACGGTCGTAACCTATCACCAGCCCCTTGTTCCCCAATCCATCGCGGTTAAGATAATCCATGGTGGCCTGCGCCACCCGTGAAAGATTTTCAAAGGTAAAATCCCTGGCAATAACGCCACGCCAGCCATCGGTTCCAAACTTGATCCGCATCATTCCTCCTTGCAATATGTTCTTCCTGCCGGCTTTACGCCGCTGCAGCCTTACTATCCCCAGATCAGGTAACCGGGCTCGTAAACGGTGCCGAGAACCGGATGGTGCGGAATTATCCGCAGCATGAAACCGTGCCGTCCGCAGAAACGACATTCAAAGGTCCCGCCGAATTGGTAGACTCCCCCCCCGAGGTCGCTCTTCATCTCCAGGATCACGGTCTCGCCCCCCTGAATATTGCCGGTCGAATCCAGCGACCCGAAATAGCCCTCGACCGCAACGTGGTCAACAGGAATATCCCCCAGCGCTATCCGGGCGGAAACAGGAACCTGGCTCCCGACCGCAACCGCATCCGCGGCCTGCGCCTCGGCCTGCTCGATGCGGATCTGCGGCCACGCCTTGAATATACCCTCTTTCCAGCGGGCCAGATCAAGCGCCAGCGCCAGATCATTATCGACCAGGCGATTCCACTGCGTATAAGAAGGGGTATAGGAGTGCCCCGCGTATTCCTGCACCATCCGGTCGGTGGAGAAAACCGGGCAGAGGCTCTGCATGGAGGCCTTCATCGTGGCGATCCATGAGCGCGGAACGCCGTCACTCCCCTGTTCATAGAAATGAGGGATGACCTCCTTTTCCAGCAGGTCATACAGGGCGCCGCCTTCGACCTGGTTCTGGTATTCGAGGTCATCGTAGACTTCCCCCTTGCCGATAGCCCAGCCGTTGTTCCCTTGGTACCCTTCTACCCACCAGCCGTCCAGAACGCTCAGATTGAGGCCGCCGTTGAAGGCTACCTTCATGCCGCTCGTACCGCTGGCCTCCATCGGCCGGAGCGGGGTATTGAGCCAGACGTCGACCCCCTGCACCAGGTGGCGGGCGACCTCCATGTCGTAATCCTCGATAAAGACGATCCGGTGACGGAATTGTTCCAGATGCGACGCCTGCACGATCTGGCGGATCAGCTCTTTCCCCTCCTGATCCTGGGGATGAGCCTTGCCGGCAAAGATGAACTGCACCGGCATCGCCTGGTTATTGACGATGCGGGCCAGTCGCTCCAGATCGCGCAGCAGCAGGGTGCCGCGTTTATAGGTCGCGAAGCGCCGGGCAAAGCCGATGGTCAGCGCCTCCGGATCGAGAACCTCCTCGGCAATGTTAATTTCCTTCGTCGTGGCGCCGACTTTTATAAGCTGCTCCTTGAGCCGCTTGCGGGCAAAATCAACCAGCCTCTCGCGGCAGCTCAGCCGGGCCCGCCACAACTCGGCATCCGGGATCCTGGCGATCCGGCGCCAGACGCTATGATCGGTCGGGTCCTCCAGCCAGCGGGTGCCCAGATAGCGTATCAACAGGCTGGCCATATGGTTCGACATCCAGGTGCGGGTGTGAATGCCGTTGGTGATCGATGAGAGCGGCAGCTGTTCCTCCGGCAGTTCCGGCCAGAGGTTCTTCCACATCTTGCGTGACACCTCGCCATGCAGCTGGCTGACCCCATTGGCATGCCCGGCCAGCTTGAGCGCCAGCACCGCCATACAGAATGACTCCTGCCGGTTTTTCGGGTTCTGGCGCCCGAGGCCGATGAAGTCATCATGGCTGATCCCGAGCGTCGCAAAATAGCCGGTAAAAAATTTGTCCAGCAGCTCCGGGGCAAAGTGATCGATGCCGGCCTCAACCGGGGTATGGGTCGTAAAAATGTTGCCGGCCCTGACGATCTCTCTAGCCTCGTTGAAACGAATACCCCGCTTCTCCATCAGCAGGCGGATGCGCTCCAGCGCCAGGAAAGCGGCATGCCCCTCGTTCATGTGGCAGACGTTCGGGATGATGCCCATCAGGCGCAGGGCGCGGATGCCGCCGATGCCGAGAAGAATTTCCTGGATCATGCGCATCTCTTTGTCGCCGAAATAGAGCTGGGCCGTGATCAGACGGTCTTCGGGACTGTTCTCCTCCAGGTTGGTGTCCAGCAGGTAGAGCGGCACCCGCCCGACCTGGACCCGCCAGATATGCACCTTGAACCGGCGCGGCCCGAAAGCCAGCTCGAACGAGAGCGGTACGCCGTTTTCGTCGCGTTCAAGGGTCAACGGGAGGTTGTAAAAATCATTCTCGGGGTAATATTCCTGCTGCCACCCTTCGTTATTGAGGTACTGGCGGAAATACCCCTGCCGGTAGAGCAGCCCGACCCCCACCAGCGGCAATCCCAGGTCGGAAGCCGATTTGAGATGGTCACCGGCCAAGATGCCGAGGCCGCCCGAATAAACCGGCAGCGATTCATGCAGACCATACTCCATCGAAAAATAGGCGATCTTCATCTTTGAAGCGCCGTTGCAGGTTTTCTGAAACCAGGTTTTTGCCTGGAGATATTCGTTCAGTTTCTCATCCACCAGCTTGAGGTGCGCCATGAAGCCTTCGTCGCTCTTCAGCCCATCCAGCGTCGTCTGCTGCAGGATGCCGAGCATTTCGACCGGATTGTGGCGGGTGGAATTCCAGAGGTCCGGATCAAGCCGGCGGAAGAGCGCGGTGGCATCCGGCTCCCAACACCACCAGAGGTTGTACGCCACCCGCTGCAGCGCGGTCAGTTCGCCGGTCAGGGAGGGAACAACGGTAAATTTGTGCAGCATCCTGGTGAAGTCCATGATTATACCCCTTCAATTTCCAACTTAAGAACTCTTTGTTAATGGCAAGTGATCGGCTCTGGTTTCTGCTTCGTTCATTATTGTCAGTCCTTCTTCGGCGCCTTTTTGTGTAGCTTCTCTGCTGAACTGTCAAGGATTCCTTGACAGTTGCCACCCATTTCAACTCTCATTTTTTATAACTGTTGCAGATTTTGCAACAGTTTCTTCAGGGAGTATTGGCGATGTATCTTTCATTTATTACCCTCGGGTTTCTTTATCACCTTTGGACGTGTTACTTTGCCCGGTGGCAGAAAGTTTTCTCTGGAGACAACAGCTTTGCCGGTCTTGGCTTCAAGAGACTTGCGTGCCTGTTTGGCAATATCTCCCCCCTTCTTTGCCGCTATCTTATTTTCGGCCATTCCGGTTGCGTCATCAACTTCGGCGATCTGCCTCGTCGATAACTCCGCCAGCGCGGTGAATATCAGTTCCGCCTCGCTCATATGGTCGCGCAGGTTTTGGCTCTGCAAACCCTTCATCTCCTTGTGATCATTGACACTTACCCCTGACCATTCCTGATGAATGATGTTTGTAAGAATGGCAAATTCCTGACCTTTCTTGATGTCGTGTTCAGCCCAATAATCAGTCAACTTGTTGCGGGTTTCCTGCCCGGTCATGCGCTGCTGAATCCACTTTTCACTACGGCCATGCTTCTGCCAGGTCTCGCGGGCACGATCCAATGACAAAGCCGGATCAGCCATTTCCTGCATCCGCTCATAACCGACCTTTGCCAGCCAGAGCTTGATCGGCTCCGCCTTCGGACTAGGTACTGACTGCACCAGACGCAGCAGGGTTTCAGCAGTGGCAGCGTCTGTGAAGCGCATTTTCCCGTCTTCGGCTGGCAGCTTCAACCGGTTACAATTTGTAACCACTTCACTTCCTTCCTTGTTAAGCCTGCTTTTCAGCACTTTCCAGTAATTTCTGGCTAACTGATAATCCGTCTGCTGGGTTAGCACCTGAATGATGTCAATAACGGAGAACCACCAAATTTCGGTTTTCTCGTCATAGATCCGACGGATTTCCTGGGCTTCAAAAAAAGCGGATTTGATTTGCATGGTTCGGCTCCCTTTCAGTCGGTGACAATTTGTCACCAGTTGGCTGTCTTCCTTGCCTAACCGCTCTTTCAGCTTGTTCCAATACTTGCGTGCAGTCTGATAATCCGTCTGCTGTGTCAGCACCTGAATGATATCCACCACCGAGAACCACCATATTTCGGTTTTCTCGTCATAGACCCGGCGGATTTCGTGCGCTTAAAAAAAGCGGATTGAATGTGCATTGTTTCGGTTCCTTACAGACTCCGAAGAGTTTCGTCGAATATAGTAACGGGGTGGGAGATCACCTGACGGGTTTTTGGTCAGGTGCATCTTCCTTGTTGGAACCCCGTATTATCCTCGATTTTCACTTTTGTCTTGTGTCAAGGGTGACCCCTCTGGGTTTGTTCAGGGCTAGGGCTGAATTACGTAATAGAAGTGGGCTTTCGCTCCTTTGTTAGGAAGTTCCTCACCGGTTGCTTTTGCCTTCTTCCGCCACTTTCCTATGCGTTACGATATCCTGGTTTTTCAACTCATAACTTTCTATCTGAATATCTCTTAAACCTTCTGATTCTTTGTCAACCACTTCCAGTCTATAGTGACCATTCGGTATAACTCCTTTAATGACAAATTCTCCTATATTGTCGGTATTTCCTTCGGCTATCACTTCGGAGCCTCTGGTTAAAGCGACCTTGCCATACTTTAAAGGCTGTATTCCGTCTCCCTGATATATTTTTCCGCTTACGACAGTAACTGCATTCGTTCTTTTCACGGCTATTGGTATAACACCACCGAGAGTTGCTGTTGCCTCGTAATTCTTCCGGCTGAAATAATCGGCTACCGACTTTTTTTCCGTTTGTGGTCCATACGTACAAGCGGATAGAATAACTGGAAATAGTACCACTATCCTTTTGAATTGCATTTTTGTTTCTTCCTTGTCCATCACGTTTCAACTCGTTGTTGACCGGCCCCACGCGCGCACGCGCGTGAACCGGTGATCTTCCCAAATGGAACATTTATTTGGAAAAGCAAGATCCGCACTATTTACAGACGGGGGTGCCCCGCACTGACTCCAATTACTTGATCAGCTGATTCAACTCGAAAATCGGCAGCAGCACCGCCAGCACCACGATACCGACCGCCACCCCATAGCCAGAACCAGTAGCGGTTCCACCAGCTCCATCAGGCCGGATCAGGTTGGCACTGAACTCCCGCTCTTGAGCTTATCCCATGCCTTCTCGGTGGGAGTGCCAAAGGTAGAGTAGAGAGCAGGTTTCACCCTGCCCTCCCTCATCAAACCGTGCATGCGGTTTTCCCGCACACGGCTTTCCGATGTTCACCACCAATCACATGGCACATATCGCCAAGATTTTTTGTAGTCCACCCCGCCTTCATCCCTCCACCACGACTTTCTCCGCGCCCTTCGCGTCTCCGCGTGAGTCAGCTTTTTCTCCATCCCGCTGATAAAAAACCACACCGACCCGCTCGATATGCTCCCTCAGTCCGGCGTGATCAAGCTGTTTCCACAATGAGAGATCAACCTGATACGGAATCTGCGACTCATCCAGTCTTGAAGCTATTTTTAAGAGAGAGTCAAAGTCAAGCTGATCGCCAAACAGAGTCAGGTCAATGTCAGAGCCGTGTCGATAATTACCTTTTGCCCGCGAGCCGTACAAAACAGCTTTTTCTACAGCGGGAAAGTCGGCAAGAATCTGCCGGATGATTGCTTCCGTTTTATCAGGTAATCCGGAATCCGGCATGGTTAGAGTTCTTTCTCAAGATGGTCTTGAAGTGCAATAAATGCTGGATAATAGGTTTCGTAGACGGCAGTTACCACTTTAGTCGCTACATTATCGTCATAAGTATGACTGGAAAGGTTTCGCTTCTCAATCATATCCATCCACGCATCTCCATCAATAATCAGACCTCGTTTAAACGCTTCTCGCACGGTGCTTCTTGAGCCTATCAGCCCCTGAATCCCTTCATATTCCAGGTAATCTTTCAGTACGTTCCACGCCAGTTCATGGGTGAACTCAAAACCCTGGATCAACCCTTGTTGTTCAAGATCAGATAGCGGGCGTTGCTCCGTAAGACGGATGGCAAGGGTGAGTTGACGCAGTGCACGCTTATAATTGTCAAAGCGTTGTTTCCAGCGAATGTCTTCGGTCATGAGTTCATTTTCCTTTTCCTGCCACCGTCAGGGTTCCAGCTCGGTTGTACAACCTGCCTCTTTCCGGAGTGCGTCGTCGATGTTTTTAAAGGCCTGTTCGAACATGGGGTTCCTGTCTGTCTTTATATTCTTTCGAATCCGCTGGGGCGGGCCCTCCTACTTGATCAGCTGATTCAACTCGAAAATCGGCAGCAGCACCGCCAGCACCACGATGCCGACCGCCACACCCATCGCCAGTACCAGCAGCGGCTCCATCAGCCCCATCAGACGGGTCAGACGGGTACTGAACTCCCGCTCATAGGCGACACCGGCCTTGACCAGCATGCCTTCCAGATTGCCGCTCTTCTCGCCTACTCCAGTCAGATGCACGAGGAGGGGGGGGAAAAGGGGGCTCTTCTTCAGGCTTCCGGAGAGGCTTCCACCCTGGGCGACCTCCTCCATCACGCCGCGCAGATACGTGCGGTAGACCCGGTTGACCACGACCTCGCCGGTTATCTCGAGAGCCTTCATGATCGGCACCCCGCTGGAGAGGAGCAGCCCCAGGACCCGGGCAAAGCGGGAAAGGATCAGGCGCTGCAGCATCCCTCCGGCCAGCGGCAGGCGCAGCAGCAGGGTGTCGCGTTTCAGGCGCAGATCGTCGCGCTTCATGGCCTTGCGATAGAGGGGAATTGAGGCGATAACAAGAGAGGTGGGAATCCACCAGTATCCCTGCAGGAAATGACTGACTTTGATCAGGATGATCGTGATCAGCGGGAGGGAGGCTTTACTGTCTTCGAATATGGTCACGATGCGGGGGATGACTACCGTCAGCAGGAAGAGCATCACGCCCCCTCCGACGAATATCATCAGAATCGGATAGGCCAGGGCGGATGTGACCTTGCTCCGCACCTGCTCCTGCTCCTCCAGAAAATCCGCCAGCTTCTCCAGCACGGCGTCGAGGGCGCCGCCGGCCTCCCCGGCCGCCACCATGCTGACATAGCTTTCGCCGAAGATATCCGGCTCGGCGGCCAGAGCCCGCGACAGGGAGGCCCCTTCGGCGATGCGCTCTTTTACCCGGACCAGAGCCTGACGCAGGGGCCCGTTTTCCTCCTGCTCGCAGAGCGAGCCAAAAGCTTCGAAAAGCGGGATTGATGACGCCACCAGGGTGGCGAGGCGGCGGGTGAAGAGCGACAGCTGGTCGGTCGGAACAGTCCGGCGAAAGGAAAACGACCTGGCGCGATCCGCGGCACCCCCCTCTTCCACCACCTCGCGCGGCAGCAGCCCCCTGCCTTTGAGCTGCTGCAGCGCCTGCCGTTCGGAATCGGCCTCAAGGGTGCCGGAGGTCGATGAGCCGGTGGCGCTGTAGGCTTTATAACGGAACGTCGGCATAATCGTCCTGGGTAACGCGCAGAACCTCTTCGATCGTGGTAATACCGGCGGCGGCACGGGCGATGCCGTCGTCGCGCAGGGTCTTCATGCCGTGCGCAACCGCATACTCCTTGATCTCCCCGGCATGTGCGCGGCGAATGATCATCGAGCAGAGCTCCTGGTCGATCGGCATGATTTCGTAGATGGCGGTCCTTCCCAGGGTGCCGAGACCGAAACAGGCATCACACCCCCGGCCGCGATACAGCTTTTCGGGGAGGGTCACTCCGGCGTACCGTTCCACCGGTCGGTACTCTTCGCGGCAATGCGGGCAGATCACCCGTACCAGACGCTGAGCGACAACGGCCGACAGGGAGGAGGCGATCATGAACGGCTCGATCCCCATATCCACCAGGCGGGTCACGGCGGTGGCGGCGTCGTTGGTATGCAGGGTGGAGAGCACCAGATGCCCGGTCAAACTGGCCTGTATCGCGATTTCCGCCGTTTCGGCGTCGCGGATTTCGCCGACCATGATGATGTCCGGGTCCTGGCGCAGGATCGAGCGGAGACCTCCGGCGAAGGTCAGATCTATCTTGGGATTGACCTGAATCTGACCGATCCCCTTGATCTGGTATTCGATCGGGTCTTCGATGGTGATGATATTCTTTTCGCTGGAATTGACCTTGTTCAGCGCGGCATAGAGCGTCGTGGATTTACCGCTGCCGGTCGGCCCGGTCACGAGGATGATGCCGCTGGTACGGGTCAGCATCCGCTCCAGTGTACGTACGCCATGTTCCCCCAGGCCGATGTCGGCCAGGGAGAGGATTCCCTTCTTCTTGTCGAGCAGGCGGAGCACGGCACGCTCGCCGTAGTAGGTCGGGATAATGGAGACGCGGATATCGACATCACGGCCGGCAACCCTGACACGGATGCGGCCATCCTGCGGCAGACGCTTCTCGGCGATGTTTAGGCCCGCCATGATCTTGATGCGCGATACCAGGGCGTCCTGGATGATTTTTGGGGGGGACAGTTTTTCGTAGAGGATGCCGTCGATGCGGAAGCGCACCAGGAGATCACGTTCATACGGCTCGATATGGATGTCGCTGGCCCGCTCCTTGACCGCTTCCGAGAGAATCGAGTTCAGCAGGCGGATGACCGGCGCTTCATCGGACAGATCGAGCAGGTCCGTGGGGTTGTTCAGTTCGGTGGCAACCGTCGAGAGGTCTTCCCCCTGCAGCTCCTGCAACACATCGAGGGCGGTCCCGGAGGCGCCGGCATAGACGTGGTTGATGACATCCGCCAACAGCGGGGCCGGCACCAGTACCGCCTCGATCTGTTTGCCGAACAGCAGGCGCAGTTCGTCAAGCTGCAGCAGCCCGAAGGCCGAGGAGACGGCAACCCTGATGACGCCGTCCACTTCGCGGAGAGGCAGTATCGAGTTGGCGCGGGCGAACGTCAGGGGAAGCCGGTTCAGCAGCCCGGAATCGACCTCCTCCGCCGTGATTTCAAGCTGAAAACCGATTCCCAGTTTGCCGGCAACCGCCGGCAGCTCGTCAGGAACGCTCACAGTGCCGGTACTCATTTGCCTGAAATCTCTTTTTGCACGTCTATCGGCTTGACCTCTTTGGACGCCTTGATAAAGGAGTCCCGCTGCGAATCGGTGATACTGGTCAACTCCGTGTTATCCTTTATTATGTGTGGGATGAGCAGAATCATCAGATTAGTCTTGGAACGCGTTTTAGTTGTAGTTTTAAACAGCCATCCCAGGACTGGGATATCCCCCAGGAAGGGCACCTTGTTGACCGTGTTGTTCTCCTGGTCCTGGATCAGTCCGCCGATCACCACCGTCTCATTATCCTTGACTACAACGCTGGTCTTGGCGGCACGCTTGGTAGTGACCAGATCTACGGCATTCCCCTTGCTGGGGGCGACCGCGGAGATCTCCTGATTGATGTCGAGGCGAATATAATCACCTTCGCTGATCTGCGGTTTAATTTTCAGGTTAATGCCGACGTCCTTGCGCTCAACTGATTGCGTGGTGCCGAAAGTGCTCTGCGTGCTAGCCCCCACAAAGGGGACGTTCTCACCTACGCTGATCTCGGCCTCCTTGTTGTCCGATGTCAGGATGTTGGGGGTAGAAAGCACGTTTACCAGGCCGTTGGAGTCCAGCGCCTGGAGCAGTGCCACCGCGGTGACCGGTTTATTAATAGTGGCACTACTGGCTCCCAGGGCATTGCCGATAAGACTCCCAACTCCGGTGCCGGTTCCGCTAGTGGTGGAACTAAGAACCTGGCCGAAAGCACCGAAGGGGTCATAAATGCCACCCCCCTGAAAATACTTGCCGAGTTGCCCCGCGGCAAATGCGCCGGCCTGAACACCTAAATCCAATGATTTGTTCAGCGAAATCTCGGCGATTACCACCTGTACGAAGACCTGCTTGCTGCGGCGGTCCAGCTTCTTGATCACCTGGACCAGGTTGGAGTAATCGGTGGGAGAGGCCATGATGACGAGCGAATTGGAAGCCTTGTCGGCAGTGATGGTGACCTTGCCGCTTTCGAACGGGGATACCTGCGGCGCGGCAGCGCCAGGCGCGGCGGTCGCCTGGGCGGAGATCCCCTTGACGACACCGTCCAGCACTTTTGCCATCTCGGTCGCATCGGTGTTCTCGAGATAATAGACGTTGACCTTGCTGCTCGCCTCAGGCGGGGTGACATCCAGTTTTGCGACCAGTTCGCGGATCGCCGTCTTGGTGGTTTCGTTGCCGAAAACCAGCAGGGCATTCAGGCGCTGATCCGCCAGAATGCTTGTCGTACTGCTCGCTCCGGAAGCCGCGGGCTGACCGGCTGGCTTGACTTCAGAGCCGCTCAGCCACTGTTGAACGGTTTTGGCGGCACTTTCGGCCGAGGCATTTTTCAGGTAGATAATTTCCAGACCTTCACGGGTGCGCTCGGTGTCGATCGTCTGCAGGATGCCGTGCAGCTTACGGATGTTTAGGGAAGAATCAACCATCAGGAGCAGATTGCCGGGGCCAAAAGCCGAGAGGTGTCCATCCTTGGAAACCATCGGCTGCAGGAAAGTCAACGCTTCCTGGGCGGTGATATACTCCAGCTTGGTCACCTGGGCAACATAGCTCTCGTTGACCGGGAGCTGTTCCCCCTCGGGCAGCAGCTTGAAGCCCGACTGCTTGGCAGCGGAAGAAGGGACTATCTTGGCCACCCTGCCGCTCTGCACGACGGTGAAGCCCTTCAACTCCAGTACCGAGGTAAAGACGTTGTACGCCTCTTCGATCGAGAGTTTGGAGGGGGAATACACCGAAATCTTCCCTTTGACCCGATCATCGAGGATGAAGTTTTTACCGGTCAGGTCGCTGATAAACTTCACCATGGTGGAAATGTCCACCTCGTTGAAATTCAGCACTACCCCCTTGCTTCCGGCGGCCAGGACCGGAGAGGACAAGAGTATTCCCGTAATAACAAGGGTACAAAGGGTCCGTAATATATGTCGTGTCAAGTGTGCCTCCAGATTGCTACATCAAATGCACCGGGCTTCGACTTCGCTCAGCCAGCGGTTTGCTGTACTGCCAACATAATTAAAATCATCGCCCCTCGTTCCCTGAGCGGAGTCGAAGGGAGGAGTCGAAGGGAAGGGACTCATCGTATATCGTAGTTGAACGTCTGCGGCTGGCCTTCGCGGATAATATCCAGCTTCAGACGATTCTGCCCCTTGAGGGCAATGAAAGACTGCAGCGCCTTGTCCGGTGAATCCATCGGAAAATCATTCAGCCGCAGCAAAACGTCGCCGTTTTTTATGCCGATCATTGAAAATACCCCGTTCGGCTTTACCTCCGAGGCCTTGAAACCCTCCACCTTACCGTCCTTCTGGCTGGGGAGCAGGCGGGCATCGCTCATCGCCTGGGCCGGATTATCCAGTGCGGCATTCAAAGCCCGCTGATCGATGACGTAATTCCCCGCCCCCGTGCTGGCCACCGCCGTGAGCGTATGTGGAGCTCCCGCTTCCGGCTGGCCGGCCGGCGGTGCCGCAGGCGGCGTCATGGGGGTCAGCAGTTCGACTTTCCTGTTGTTGATGACGATGAATGCCCTTTCCTTGCCGACTTCAGCCAGACGTCCGGCATCAAAAACCATGTCCCCCAGCCGGAACACCCGTTCTTCCTGTTTTGTCGTATTCCTCACCAGGGCGAAAGTCTCGCGGAACGACCCGACGGCAGTGCCCAGCAGCATCAATTCGGCCGGTGCGGTGGCCGGAACGGCCTGTGACCCCGCCACGTTTGTGATCGGCGTCAGCGGACCTGTCGTCGCCTTGCCGAACAGCCCCGCCGTCAGAACAGGGGCATAGAAAGAAAGATCCTCCGTCTGCCTGGGAGCGGGCGCAGGGGCGCCGCCAGTAGTGGCGATCTTGGGCAGAAACGCCTTCCCGAGGCGGGACGACAGGCGTTCGGTGGCGATCCCGGCCAGCAGCGCGATGATGACGATTCCGAGAAGGATATTTATGATGGTAACGATACGAGGCATAAGACCTATAATGTTGAATTATGGATTTTGAATTCAATTCAACATTTAAAATTCAAAATTCAAAATTGATTCTTTATCTCTCCGCTGAATACTTCCACGGCAGGACCGGTCATGTAGATGTTGCCGTCGTCGGCCCATTCCATTTCAAGATCACCGCCGGAGAGGTGGTTGAGGATCTTCTTCTCCGTCAGGCCGTTCAGGACACAGGCAGCCGTCACGGCACTGGAACCGGTGCCGCAGGCCAGCGTCTCACCGGCGCCTCTCTCCCAGGTACGCTGACAGATTTCGGTCCGTGAAATGATCTGGATGAACTCGACGTTGGTGCGGCGCGGGAACAGCGCGTGATTTTCAATCAGCGGACCATAGGTTGCGACCGGAAAGCTGGCAACATCGTTGACAAAGATGACACAGTGCGGATTACCCATGGAAGCGCAAGTGATTTTGAAGGTTTTGTCCTGCACGGTCAGCTCTTCGGCGATTACTTTTGCCTCCGGATCGCCCGTCATCGGGATCTCGGCGCGCGTCAGGCGGGGCGGCCCCATGTTGACCCGCACCTTGGCGATCTTTCCGTCGGAACCGGGAAAGAGCCGCAGCGTCAGGATACCCGCGCCGGTCTCGGCGGTGATCTCGGTCTTGGCGACGATGCCGTGATCGTGGGCATACTTGGCGACACAGCGGATGCCGTTGCCGCACATCTCCGACTCGGACCCGTCGGAGTTGAACATCCGCATCCGCACATCGGCGACTTTCGAAGGCATGATCAGGATCAAGCCGTCCGAGCCGATGCCGAAATTGCGGTTTGAAACCTGTATCGCGGTCTGCTCCGGGTCGCTGACCGTCTCTTCAAAACAATTCACATAAACGTAGTCGTTTCCGGCGCCCTGCATCTTGGTAAATTTCATCGCACCCTATCCCCTTGCTGGTTAAAATTGACTCTGCAACATAGCAAAAACAGAGCGTTTCAACAAGTAGTTAAATCATACTTTCCCCGTGGAAACGCCGCGATTGCCAAGTCGTTGCCGAGCGGTTATAATCCGGGACGCTCCGACCATTTCTTTTGAGGGATTATACCATGATTAAAGCTTTTCAAGGCATCCACCCCAAAATTGACCCGACCGCATTTGTCGCCGAAACCGCCGTGATCATCGGCGATGTTCAGATAGGGGCGCAATCGAGTGTCTGGTACAACTGCGTGGTGCGCGGCGACGTCAACCATATCCGCATCGGAGCCCGCAGCAATGTGCAGGACCTCTCCATGCTGCACGTCACCCACAAGAAGCATGCCGACGACCCCGGCGCGCCGCTGATCATCGGCGATGACGTCACCATCGGCCACTCCGTGACGTTGCATGGCTGCACCCTGCATAACGGCTGTTTCATCGGGATGCAGGCGATGGTAATGGATCATGCCGTCGTGGGCGAAGGGGCGCTGATTGGAGCGCGGGCGCTGGTGACCGAAGGGACGGTCATCCCCCCCCGCACCCTCTGGGTCGGAGCACCGGCCAAATACAAGCGCGACCTGACCCCGGATGAAATCGCCTGGCTGAAAAAATCGCCCGGCAATTACGTGAAGTACTCGCTGCAGTACATGGATGAGAAGTGATCCGGAGCCTTGCCCCCTCATCCGCCCCTTCGGGGCACCTTCTCCCAGAAGGAATGTTGCACCTTACCCTCTCCCTCTGGGAGAGGGTGGCCGAAGGCCGGGTGAGGGGAAATTCTCCATGAAATGGCTCTCCCACATCGGCAAGCAGGCCTCCCGCCTCGCCTCATTCGAACTGTTCCGCTATATCGGACCCGGCTTCTTTGTCACGGTCGGCTTCATCGATCCGGGCAACTGGGTCACCAACGTCGCGGCCGGTTCGCAATTCGGCTATCAGCTGCTCTGGGTGGTAACCCTCTCCACTGTCATCCTGATCATCGTCCAGCATAACGCCGCCCACCTCGGCATCGTCACCGGGCTCTGCCTCTCGGAAGCCGCTTCGAAATTCTTCCACCCCTGGCTGCGGGTCCTGATGCTCGGCAGCGCGATGGTCGCCTGCGTTGCCACCGCCCTGGCGGAGTTGCTGGGGGCGGCCATCGGTCTCAACATGCTGACCGGCCTGCCGCTGGTTGCCGGAGCGGTTTTGTCGGCGGGTTTTTCAGCCTGGATGCTCTTTTCGAAAAACTACCAACGGCTGGAAAAATGGATCATGGGTTTCGTCTCGCTGATCGGGTTGGCGTTCGTCTTTGAAATATGGCTGGCCAACGTATCCTGGACGCAGACCCTGGCAGGCTGGGTAACGCCGACTTTTCCGGTCGGGGCAATGACCGTCATCATGGGGGTGCTGGGCGCGGTCGTCATGCCGCACAATATTTTCCTGCATTCGGAGGTCATCCAGAGCCGGCAGTGGAACGCGCAGGGTGACCGCATGATCCAGAAGCAGCTCAAATATGAATTCCTGGACACGCTGACCGGGATGGGGGTCGGATGGGCCATCAACAGCGCGATGATCATCATGGCCGCCGCCGTATTCTACAAAAACGGCATCGTAGTTAACGAGCTGCCGCAAGTCACGATGACGCTGGAGCCAATCTTCGGGCGGGCCTCGGCGGTGGTCTTTGCGCTTGGCCTGCTCTTTGCCGGGCTCTCGTCGTCAGTTACCGCCGCGATGGCCGGCGGCAGCGTTTTTGCCGGCATCTTTATCGAACCGTTCGACATCAACGATCCCCATTCCCGCATCGGCATGTCGATTACCCTTATTGGGGCGCTGGCGGCGATCATGCTGCTACCGGACCCGTTCAAGGGGATCCTCTGGAGCCAAGTCGCTCTCTCCCTGCAGCTCCCGTTGACCATAATCCCGATGATTCTGCTGACCTCTTCGAAAAAAGTCATGGGGGGGTATGCCAACACCCGCTTCGGAGCGACCGTGCTCTGGATCGTGGGGGTGATTGTTATCGGCCTTAATATCGCCCTACTGGTGGATATGGCGGGATAAAACTCTCTCGGTCTGTCAGGCGTGGCACAGCTGAACACCCTCTGCCTGCCCCCACATTGACCCTTAACTGGTTGAAACTGATTGAAATAGGCCCATATCGGAATCGTCTTCTTTTCAGTGGGTTACGGTTCTCTGAATCCTCTCTTTTTCTGTTCAAGGGCAATATCCAAACTATTCTGAATTTCTGTGTTATGGGGATTCATTTTCAGAGCTTCCTGATACTCATTGATTGCTTCGTCAAGGCAACCATTTTTAGCAAGGACATTGGCCAGATTATTACGGGCTCCGATGTAAGTCGGATCTATGGTTATGGCTTCCCGATAGGCTTTGATCCCAGCAACAAGGTCACCTTTTTCTGTAAGGGCATTCCCGATGTTGCTGTGCGCCATGACGTCGTTCGGCTTTACTGCAAGAACTTCCTGAAACTCCCGGATCGCAGCATCAAACTCGCCTTTTTTCGCTAAAACAGACCCTAAATTAGTGTGTGCCTTGACATCATCCGGGCTGATTGCAAGGACTTCCCGGTATTCCCTGATTGCGTCATCAAGGTCACCTTTTTTTGCATGGATTGATGCCAGATTGAAATGTGCAAGGTAGTTCCGTGGTGTAACACTTGCGGCATGTCGGAAAAGGGAGACATTGTCCTGCCAGTAAGCAATCTGCTGCCAAGTCAATGCCGTTGATACAATTAACACCAGGCCGGCGGCTACAGCTGAGATCCTTTGTTGATATTGTGCCAGGCCTTTAGTGAGCGCAGGTGACAGGAAGGCAACCATCATAAAAAGTCCGATCAGGGGTATGTAGGTGTAGCGGTCTGCCAAGGATTGGTCTCCAACCTGGACAAGACCGATAACCGGCACAAGAGTTATGATGAACCAGAACCAACCGACCAGAAGGTATGGGTGGCGCCGCCTGAGCCGGATGGTTGCCGCAGATATAGTGAGCAGTACAACCAGTGATAAGATGACCTGCCAGAGCGGGATTGAAGAGGGGTAAGGGTTAAAGACGGCGAGATTATGGGGCCAAAGTGTCTTGGCGATGTATTTGCCATATGCAACGATGGCGTTTTCAATACGGGCCCAAAGGGGAGAAGCAACAAGAGTCCTCATCGCTCCCCCCTTCTGCTGCGCATAGATGGTTACGGCAGCAGAAAGGAGTGAACAGACGAAAAACGGAATTTTCTCTGTCAACAGAGGTACCAGCCGGGAGACGAAGAAAACTGGTACATGTTGCCTGCCGTCCTTGTTGTCGAAGGTGCAGCGGTTGAATGGCCAGAAATCAAGCAGCAGCATGACAATCGGCAGGGTCACCAGCATTGGTTTGGACATGAGCCCCATAACGAAGGAAAGAAAACAGAGAAGGTACATCCTCGGTTTTCTTTTCGTCACATATGCCGCATAGAAGTGAAGCGTGAGGAACCAGAAAAACGCGCTAAGCACATCTTTCCTTTCTGCCGCCCAGGCAACAGATTCCACATGCAACGGATGCAGAGCGAACATTGCAGCCACGAATGCGCTTGGCCAGAGTGAACCGGTCAGCCTGAATATGAGGAAAAGGAGGAGCACCGTCGAGGCGGCATGGATGACGACATTGGTAAGGTGATAGCCGCGCGGGTTCATGCCGTACATCTGGGCATCGGCCATATGCGACAGCCACGTGATCGGGTGCCAGTTAGACGCGTAGGTTGAAGTAAAGGCCCAGCTAATATTAGGACCGGTTAAACCTGTTGATACATGGGGATTTTCCGTAATGTAACGGCCGTCATCATAATCGACAAACTCATGGTTCCCCACCTGCCAGTAAACGGCTAAAGTAATGGCAGCGAGCATCAAGCTGACGAAAGTTATTGAGCGCAAACTGTTTGCCATTAGAATCCTTTATTTCTGTTGAAGCCCTTGAATGGAGAATCGACGGTGTATGGGTCACCGCTTATGAGCGTACCGTTGTGCCAGATTCATTTACCGGAAGCCGGGTGCCACCAGAAATCCGGATCGTTGGAGGGAACCGTGAAGCTCAGGAAGAGTGCGGCGAACAGAATCACAACCAGCACCTATCTGTACAAGACCCTCTTTTTCTTTAGTAAAGACCATCTGTAATAATCCCTTGTGATGTGATAGGTTCATGCGTAACGGCAATTTAGCAAAAATGGAGATCAATGAAAAGTGAATACACCCTTTCCCAAGCTTGGTGAAATTACAGATGTTTCAACAAAAATAACAAGAAAGAGCAGAACATGATGCCTCGTCTGGGTGCTAATGATTGTCCGGCAGACGAAATCGCAGAAAACAAGCGTCGTGGTTCTTATTATCTTGCAACGGTCGTTGCGCTAATTACCCTTGCAGTCCATCTGCCGGCCTTGCGTAACGATTTTGTCAACTTTGACGACCCGATCCATGCCTATAACAATCTTAATATTCGCTCCTTAAATCTCAATTTCTTCAAGTGGGCATTTACCACATTCGATTCAGGCATCTGGCATCCGCTGACGTGGCTGTCGCATGGCCTTGATTATGCGGTGTGGGGATTGAAGCCGCTGGGGCATCACCTGACGAGCATCATTATCCATGCACTGAATACATTTCTGGTTGTGCTGCTGAGCATAAGATTGCTGGATATCAGGAGGAAGCATTCTGAGGATTCCACGTTTCTGAACAAACAGGGAATGTTGATTGCGGGCGGGGTTGCAGGGCTGTTATTCGGGGTGCATCCGTTACACGTTGAGTCGGTTGCCTGGGTCGCGGAGCGGAAAGATGTTCTCTGCGGCATGTTTTATCTGCTCGGGATATTATCATATCTGGAGTATGCGCAAACACCGAGCAAGAACGTCTCTTCATGGCTTTTTAACCGTATTGGCTCTGTTGAGCAAACCGATGGCTGTGAGTCTGCCGGTGGTGCTGTTGATTCTGGAGTGGTATCCGTTGCAGCGTATCCGCTCGTTCAAAACATTACAGGCAGCGGTAGTGGAGAAGCTGCCATTTTTCGCCTTATGCCTGATTTCATCGCTTGTGGCCCTGTCGGCGCAAAAAGCGGCCGGGGCCATGATACAACTGACGGACGCGCCTCTGGCATCACGAGCTTTGGTATCCATCAAGGCGCTCATGATGTATCTCTGGAAGATGGCCATACCTTTTGATCTGGCCCCACTTTACCCCTACCCTCGCTATGTCGTCCTGATGTCTTTCGAATATCTTTCGTTGATTGCCCTGGCAGGCGGGATTACGTTAGTGTGCATTTATATGGCCCAAAGACAGCAACTCTGGTTATCACTCTGGAGCTTTTATCTGATTACGCTGCTTCCCGTGATAGGGATAGTTCAGGTCGGGTCACAATCCATGGCGGACAGATATACTTATCTGCCGAGTCTTGGTCCGTTTCTCCTCATAGGCATTGCATCAGGACGGGTCTGGACCAGACTGGATGCCGGCCAGGCGGTTAAATACACCTATTGCGCCGTTGCAATAGTTCTGGTTGTATCCTTGTCATACCTGACGCAGAAACAGATCGCCATATGGAAAAACAGCATGGAACTCTGGAATTATGATCTTAAGGAAGAATCCCGCCGCAACCCCGTTGCCTATAATAATCGCGGAGCAGTATTCAGTGAAATGGGGCTGTTTGATCGTGCGATAGAGGACGCCAATGCCGCTATTTCTCTAAAACCTGATTATCCGAACGCTTATGCCATCAGAGGCTATGCATTTATTGCAATGGGACAGTGCGATCATGCCATAGAGGACCTTAATGTGGCTATTTCTCTGAAGCCTGATTATTCGGATGCGTATCTTACTCGCGGAGCGGCATTCATTTTCAAAGGGCTGTATGATCGTGCGATAGAAGACTTTAATGCCGTAATCAATCTGAATCCTCCTTTAAGGGAAGCTGGTGATGCATATTCCAGCCGTGGAATCGCTTATTTTGAAAAAAAACAATTCGACCGGGCCATGGGAGACTATAATACCGCAATTGTTTTAAATCCCGACGGTGACGGTGCTTACGTCAATCGAGGGTTATTATTTGACCTGAGTAGTACTAATCTCCGGCTTTCCAGCTGGTATGACATATTGTGACATATGCCTGTAGTATCTTTACGGTATCCCAATTATTGGAGGTACACCGTGAAGATGAATCGAATCCAGTTACAGGCGGGCATGAGCCT
>WNGL01000243.1_pt2 | contig 71758 bp, 76 predicted proteins | sample 5400591 | NCBI WGS metagenome assembly WNGL01 (sample SAMN13153377, study PRJNA577476) | soil metagenome | isolation source: 80 cm soil or saprolite under Garry oak tree replicate 1 | place: USA:California | collected 2016-06-15 | reverse complement strand
AGACGCGCGCGCGAGGTCGGTGCGCTTCGCGCGAAGGGTGATCCAGAGGCCGGCGGCCATCAGGATGAGGGCGCCGGGGATGAGCCACGAGATCTGACCGCCGAACTCGCTCAGAAAGAGGCGCTCCCAACCGGTCAGGCCCCAGCGTGACCCGACTGCTCCCAGGCCGCCCACGCTGCCGGCCTCGTTGCCGGTGATGCGGCCGAATCCGTTGTAACCGAAGATCAGGTTCAGGAGGCTGTTGTTCTGGGAGCCTCCGATGTACGGGCGGTCGGCGCTCGGCCACAGCTCCACGACGGCGACCCACCAGCCGGAGGCGAGCACCAACGTGAAGCCCGCTATCACGAGCTGCTTGATTCGCGGCAGCAATCGCGGGCGTCCCAGGGCCAGGTAGACCAGGACGACGACCGGCACCACGACGAATGCCTGGAGCATCTTGGCCAGAAAACCGGTGCCGATCAGAGCCGCGGCCAAAACGAGCCACCGGGTCGAACCGCTTTCGACCGCGCGCAGGGTCGCGTAGGCGGCGGCGGTCAGGAGGAGCACCAGCAGCGCGTCGGGGTTGTTGTACCGAAACATCAACGCTGCGACCGGGGTCAGGGCGACCACAGCGCCGGCGATCAATCCCGCCGCGGACCCGAACCAGCGCCGAACCGCGACGAACACGATGCCGACGGTCGCCACGCCCTCGAGAGCCTGCGGCACCAGCACGCTCCACTCGTTGAACCCGAACAGGCGCGCTGAGATCTCCATGACCCAGAGAAACGCGGGCGACTTGTCGACGGTGATGAAGTTCGATGCATCGAGCGAGCCGAAGAAGAACGCCTTCCAGCTCGTTGCGCCGGCCTCCACCGCCGCTGCGTAATAGGCGTTCGCCCAACCATTGCGGTCAAGGCCCCACAAGTAAAGAACGAAGGTAACCACCATCAAGACCGCGAATGAGGCACGAGTCCAGATGACATCGAGTGTCGGGGCGGGGACCGCACGCGGGAACGCGATGGCTGACATGGCGCCACTTTCTCGCCCCCGCATCAGCGCGCGGTTGGAGGCGGCTGAGAGATCTCTGAGAGGAGAAGGCCATGCGCCCACGGCGCATGGCTCACCCCCCGACAGCCATGCCGGGTGACCCACTCCCCGGCTGATCGAATCATCGCCGCCGCCGGTGCTCGCAGCCACCCGCAATTGCATGAATTCCGGGTACCGCAATTGAGGTACCGTCGGCAGTGTCTTGATCGTCTCCATCGGCGACCTCGTGCTCGACATCGCGATCGTTCCCGACGGCCTGCTCGAACCGGACGACGATTCACCGGCGACGATCAGCATCGGGGGCGGGGGCCAGGCCGCGAACTTCTGCGCCTGGATGGGGGCGCTCGGTGAGCCGGTCAGGCTCGTCACGCGGGTCGGCGACGATGACACCGGACGAAGGCTGGTCGCCGACCTCGAATCGCGCGGAGTCGAGGTGCGTGCCACCTGGGCGCAGGAACCGACCGGCGCGATCGCCGTGCTGGTCGGACCGGACGGCCGCCGCACCATGGCCACCCAACGCGGGGCCAGCGTCGGCCTCAGCCCCGGCGACCTCGACGAGGCGTGGTTTCGCGATGCCCGGCTCCTGCATGTTCCGGCCTACTCGCTGTTCGTGGAACCGATCGCCAGCGCCACGCGAGCGGCGATCGGGTTGGTTCGCGATGCGGGAGGCATGCTCGCCGTCGACCTGTCATCGGCTGCCGGCCTTCGCGCTTACGGGCCTTCGCGAATGGCCTATGTCCTGGCGCGGCTCAAGCCGGAGGTTCTCTTCGCCACCGAAGCCGAGTCTTCGACGCTCGCCGTCCCCCTGCAAAGCCTCGCCCAGGTGCCTGTCCTCAAGCTCGGACCCGCGGGCTGCCGGGTCTTCGGCCAGACCATCGCGGCGCCCGACGTGAAGGCGATCGACCCTACCGGCGCCGGGGACGCGTTCGCGGCTGCCTTTTGCGCCGCGTGGTTGCACGGCGCCGCACCCGTCGAGGCTGCTGAGAAGGCCGTGCAGGCCGCCTCGCAGTCCGTGCTCCTGGCGGGAGCCCGGCCGAGCTGAGCGACCTGCTCCAGGTCTCGCCCGAGGTGGCGGCGGCACTCGAGGCGGGCCGCCCGGTGGTCGCCCTTGAAACCTCGATCGTCGGTCAGGGCCTGCCCACGCCCCACAACCTGAAGGCGGCGCGCGGCTGTGAGATGGCGATCCGCGAGGAAGGAGCGGTCCCCGCGACCGTGGCGGTGCTGGACGGCCGCGTTCGGGTTGGCGTGAGCGATGACGACCTGCAGAGGATTGCCTCCGCCGCCATCAAGGTCAGCTCGCGGGATCTCGGGCCGGTGGTGGCGCGCGGCGCCGCAGGCGCCACCACGGTGGCAGCCACCCTGCGAGCCGCCACGATGGCCGGGATTCGTTTCATGGCGACCGGCGGAATCGGTGGGGTGCACCGAGGACACCCCGAGGACCAGTCGGCCGACCTGGAGGAAATCGCGCGCGCGCCGGTGGCCGTGTTCTGCACCGGAGCCAAGATCATTCTCGACCTTGCCCTGACCCTGGAGAGGCTGGAGAGTCTGTCCGTGCCGGTGCTCGGTTACGGGTGCGACGAATTTCCGGCCTTCTACACCCACCTCAGCGGCTGCCCGGTCAGCGCACGTGTCGACGGCGCAGTCGAGGCCGCGCAAGTCCTGCGCGCGGCGTGGGAGACGGGCGGTCGAGGAGTTGTCGTGGCCGTTCCGCCTCCCGCCGACCTGGAGGGCGCCGAGGAGATGGCGAAACAGGCGGCCGGCGAGCTGGGCGACGTGCGGGGCGGCAGCGTAACCCCGCGGCTTCTGGCCCGCATGGCCGAGCTGTCAGGCGGCCGATCGCTCGACCTGAACGTCGACCTCGTGGTCAACAACGCGCGTGTCGCCGCGCAGGTGGCGAGGAACTTTTTCGGCTAGCCCCGGGGCTCTAGCCGCCCCAATCGCCTACCACGCGCTGCAGAGCCTTCTGGCTTCCTTTGAACTCGAGACCCCGCTTGCGGGCCTCCTGGAGGTCTAACCGGCCGGAGAGCAAGCCCAGGACGAGGCCGGGCTTGCCGGTGACCACCGCATCGGCGTGCTCGGAGGTGCCGCGACGCGTGCGGACCTTTCCCTCCATGGTCTCCACCACCATCGGCTCGTCCCCGGTCCGAAGCTCGAGGGCGACCGACGGCTCCTTTGGCGATTTGTCGACGAGGTAAACATCGAGCGGGAACACGAGCCAGTGACTACGGAACACGTTGGTCGGCTGCGGCACGCCCATCAGCTGCGCACCCCAGCGGCCCAGCTCCTCCAGGATCGGATACAGGGCCTTGCCGCGTTCCGTCAGCTGGAAGAGCGTCGTCGCGACCGGCGGCGGCGCCTCCTCTCGGCGCACGACGCCCGCCTTTTCCATGTCGCGGAGGCGATCAGCGAGGAGGTTGGTCGCGATCCCGGGCAAGCCCTTTAGCAGGTCGGTGTAACGCGACGGCCCTTGAGTCATGAGCTCTCGGACGATCAGCAGCACCCAACGATCGCCAACGACGTCCAGCGCCTTCGCGATCGCGCAGTACTGCTGATACGAGCGCATGGCGCAACCATACCAGCCGAGCGTTATTGTCTCAAGTTATTACTTGACTTTTTCAAGTGCCAGGCGGAGAATCGCGAGTGACCCGCGGGAGAACTCAGGTGGAGCAGCGGAGCCGGCATGACATCCGAAGTCAGATATGCGGAGCTCGTCAGGAAGCTCTCGAGCAAGTCGGGCGTGACCCAGGGCTCCGTGGGCAAGGGGTTCGGGTCGAGTGGCCAGCTGAAGGTCGGCGGCCGGATCTTTGCGATGTTGGTGCGGGGCGACCTCGTCTTGAAGCTGCCTCGCGCACGCGTCGACCAGCTTGTCGAGAGAGGTGATGGCGCGCGATTCGATGCCGGCAAAGGCAAACCGATGCGCGAATGGTTCGTGCTCTCCCCCACGTCTTCGATGCGGTGGCCGCGGTTGGCTCAGGAAGCACTGGATTTTGTGAAGGAGACTGGATGATGGATTCGCAAGCAGTCGCATTTGCTCGTGCTCACCTGGAGGCATGGACCAACCACGACCTGGAGACGGCGCGCGGCAACCTGGCGGCGGACGTGCAGTTCTACAGTCCGGCCGCGCACCTGGTCGGCATCGACGAGTACATGGACGGGCCGAGGGGCCTCACTCAATTCGCCAGGCATGTTGTACCCGGAAGTCTTCGCGTGATCGCTGCCATGGGCGATGAGCGGAACGCGCTGATCATGTACCGGGTCGACACGCAGGGCGACCCGATCGGCTCAAAGACGTTTCCATCCGCTCAGACCTGGCTGCTGGACGAGAACGGAAAGATCCAGGTCGAGAGGATCGTCTCCTACGCGACTCCGAGGAGCTAGCTTTTCTTCTTCGCTTTGGGCGCGGACATCACGTCGCACCACACGACCACGATCTTGCTCAGCTCGGCGGCGCGCGCGTTCACCTCTGCCACATCGGCAAATCTCATGAAGCGCACCGCCCGTCCCGCGCCTTCCATGTGCGGGTACTTGCCGGGGATGATGCCGCCGCGGTTGAACATCAGGCTCACTGTCTTCGTGTTGTGCTGCACGAAGCTGGCAAAGTCGCCGGCGCATTGGAACATCACCGTGCCGTACTTCGTGCCCTCGCCCATGCGCGGGTCTGCGCCGAGGATGACCTCACGCACGCGGCGGAGGATCGGCTCGGCCGGCTTGCCAGCAAACCATTTCTCGGCGGCTGGATCCTTCTGCATTCAAGAGAGCCGGCGGGCCTGCAATGGCCCGCCGGTGTGCTGATCGCTCTTAACGCGAGTTGGTGCTGAGCAGCCCGAAGGCCGCGCCCTGAGGGTCGCTCAGGATCGAGAACCGCCCGCCGGGAAAGTCTTGCGGCGGAAGCATCTCCTTTGCGCCCAGGCTGACCGCCTTCTGGTGCGTCTTGTCGACGTCGACAGCACCGAAGTAGACCATCCAGTAGGAAGGCACTTCCTTCGGCACCATCGGGTTCATCTCCATTCCGCCGGCGACGCTTTCGTCTGCGAGCTTGAACTCGGTGTAGTCGCCCTGGCCCTCACCCATCGGGCTTACCTTCTCGCCCCAGCCGAAGACCTTCTTATAGAAGTCGGCGGCCTTTCCGAAACCGCGTGAGTTCAGCTCGGCCCACGAGTAAGCGCCGGGCTTGCGGAGCACGTCGAAGCCGTTCATGGTCTGCGGCTCCCAGACCGAGATGAACGCCCCGGTCGGGTCCTGGAACACGGCCATTCGGCCCACGTCCATGACAGCGAAGGGGGGTGCGACGACCTTGCCGCCTTGCGCCTCGACCTTCTTGGCCACGGCGTCCGCGTCACGTGTACCGATGTACACCATCCACGCCGATGGGGCGTTTGGATCCTGCGTCCCACCAATGCCTGCCACATCCTTGCCTTCCAGCCTGGCGATCGCGTATCCGCCCGCGGCAGGATCTTTCTCTGGCTCGGCCTTCCAGCCGAACAGCTTGGAGTAATAGTCGCGCGAACCCGATGGATCTGTGCTCGAAAGGTCAATCCATGCGGGCGCGTTGACGACAAACGTCTTCGTGTCTGCCATATGCGTACCTCCTGAATCCGAGACTGACACGGTACCCTCGTCTGGGCCCCTCCGCCCTCGCCTCCATTCTGCCACCGGCAGGTTAAGGAACGCCAAAGGAATCCCGAAGCCTCGAAGGGCGTATGTATGAGCCGATGAGCTCTGCAGTCCCGGTCGACCTCGTCATCTTCTCCGACTACGTTTGACCCTGGTGCTACATCGACTCGGTCCGAGTCGAGCAGCTCGAGCGGGAGGGATTGGTCCATCTCACCTGGCTGCCCTTTGAGCTGCATCCCGAAGCGCCGCCCGAAGGCATACCGCGCGATGCGTACTTCGGACGCGCGCGCTCTGAGCGCATGCATTCACACCTGCAGTCGATCGCGGAGTCGGTCGGACTGCAGATGCATTCGCGCGACGTGATCATCAACTCACGACGCGCGCTCGGCGCGGCGGAGTTCGCGCGCGAGCGCGGTAAGTTCGATGACATGCACAACGCGCTCTTCAAAGCGCACTGGGAAGGCGGCGGCCGGCTCGAGGACGTCGACGACCTCGTCCGCATCGGTTCGGCGGTTGGTCTGGATGGCGACGAGCTGAGGACCGCGGTCGAGGAACATCGCTACGACCGGGTGATCGACGAGAACAGGCAAATGGCGAGCTCGGTGGGCATCGACGCGATACCGGCGCACATCTTCAGCCGCCGCTATCTAATTCTCGGCGCTCAGCCCTACGAGGTGCTGAAGCAGGTCGTCGACCGGGTGGCGGAAGCGGAATGAGGATCGTCTCGCTCCTGCCGAGCGCGACCGAGTCGCTTTTTGCGCTAGGCCTGGGCGATCAGCTGGTCGCCGTCACGCATGAGTGCGATTACCCGCCGGAGGCTGCGTCGCTACCGGTCGTGACAAGGTCGACGCTCGACCTCGTCGGCCGAAGCGGCGCGGACATCGAGGACCTCGTGGCGCTCGCGGCCAGAGATGGACGCTCCCTCTACGAGGTCGACACCGACGCGATCAACCGCCTCGACCCCGACCTCGTCGTGGCGCAGGACATCTGCGACGTGTGCGCGATTCCCGCCGACCAGGTGGCCGACGAGCTCGCCGGCGTGCACATGATCCGGCAGCACCCACATTCGCTTGCCGATGTGCTCACCGACATCGAAGAGCTCGCTGACGCTTGCGGTGCGGACTCGACTGCCCTGATGTCGAAGCTGCGCCGGCGCATCGAGGCCGCATCCCTGCAGGCTTCAGCACTGCCTCGCGTGCGCGGAGTCTTCCTGGAATGGTTGGACCCGCCGTATCGCGCGGGACACTGGACGCCGGACCTTCTGTCACTGGCCGGCATCGACGACCCGCTGGCCAGGCCAGGCGTGCCTTCGGTCGCGCTTTCCTGGGATGACGTCAGGCGGGCCCAGCCCGCCTTGCTCGTGCTCGCGCCCTGCGGCTTTGACAGGGTTCGCGCGCAGCGCGAGGCGGACTCGATCGCGCACGAGATCGACTCCACCGGAGCCGTCAAGGTGGTCGTCCTCGACGGCTCCGCCTATTTCAACCGGCCCGGGCCGCGTTTGGTCGACTCGCTCGAAATTCTCGTTGCGGCTAGGACCGAAAGATCCTGACCAGCGATTCTTCGGCGTCGGAGAAAAGGCGGCGCAACCCTTCCTCGTTCGCGCTTAGCTTTGCGCTGCGGCCCACCGTCTTCTCTTCGAGCAACCCCGACTCGCGAAGCACCTGGACGTGAGCGCTGACGGTGGGTTGCGAGAGGTGGAACTGCCGCGCGATCTCGGTGACGGAAGCCGGCTCGCGTGCCAGGCGCAGCAGGATGGCAAGACGCGTCGGATCGGCCAGGGCCTTGATGCTGGCCGAGATCTCCGCGGCAACCTTCCGGTAAGACGGCTCGTCGTGGCGAATTCCCTGGCCCACGTAAACGGTGCCGTCGAGCTCGATGACATGGATCTTGCCGCCGAACCAGCACGGCGTGAGGATGAGCTTGCCCTCATCTGCGGCCGTGTCGGCGCTCGCATCGATCTGCGGCCTGCCGGCCCACAGGCTCTGCATTCCAAGCAGCTGCCGGTAGGCGACGCCGTCGTCGAGCGCGCGCTTCCATCGCTTCGCCTCCGCGATGACGGCGGCCCTCCCCTCGTCCTCCCAGCTGCCTTCGACAGCGCTCCACATCTGGCTCAGCAGCTGGATGTAGCGCTTTCGCATCGCCGGCTCGGTGCGAAGCCTGGCCAGTCGGGCTCGCGTCACCTCGAGCTCCGCGGGACTCTCCGAGAGCAGAGACGGAATCTCCGCGGCATCCGCCGCGGCCTCATCGATCCGGGCGAAGAAGCGGCGCAAGTCGAGGTCGAGCATCGTGCCTGAGCGGTGCGCGAGGACGATCAGCTCCGTCGAGTACCGCGTCATGTCGTCTGCCCTGAGGCGCGCGAGCTCAGGGCCAAGGTTGCGGCGGATCGATTCGAGGGGGGCGAAAGCGCCCTCGTGCTCGTGCGAGGCCTGGGCGAAGTGCAGCACCCACATCAGCTCGAGGGGCGCCGACGGGGCGACCCGGATCCGGCTGTCCCGCATCTCGTCCTGGGCTGGCATAGCTCAGCGCCTATATTAGCAGAGCGTATTGGTGCTTCAACGTAGGCCGTTGACTATTCGAACAGCCCCTGACCTATAATATCGACATGGACCACTACAGCGCGGAGAAATGGATGCTGGAGCGCCACGGGCGCAGGATCCGAATCGCCGAGCGGCAAGCCAGGCTGGGAACAATGACTGACCTTCCCCTCCGGACCTGGGCCGCGGGCTGCCTTCGCTCGCTGGCCGACCGGCTCGACGGAGCGGCTCGCCGCGAACCCTCAGGAAGGCTGGGCACGATGGCGCCCCTCGTAACTCGCCGCGGTATCGGCTAGCGCCGAGCTCGGAGGTCGACACCCGCGCCCACGGCGACCCCGCCGGCGAGGTGCGCTTCAAGGGCCGAGACATCCTGCGCATGGGGTCGCGCGCAATGAGGCGAGTGCGGCGCGACATGGCGATCATCTTTCAGGACCCCTTCGCCTCGCTCGACCCGCGCCACACTGTGGCTGACATCCTCGCTGAGGCGCTCGACATCCATCACCTCGCCCGCACACCGCGTGCGCGCAAAGAGCGGGTCTCGGAACGGCTCGGACTCGTCGGCCTTTCCCACAGACTTCACCGGGCGCTATCCGCATGAGTTCTCGGGCGGCCAGCGACAGCGGATCGGGATCGCGCGAGCCCTGGCGGTGGACCCATCGTTCATCGTGTGCGACGAGCCGATCTCAGCACTCGACGTGTCGATCCAGGCGCAGATCATCAACCACCCATACACGGGCTCTCTTCTGTCGGCGATTCCCATCCCAGATCCGCGACTCGAGCGACGCCGCGAGCGAATCATCCTCAAGGGCGACGTCGCGTCGCCGCTGAATCCGCCGAGCGGATGCCGGTTCCGAACAAGGTGCTTCAAGGCGCAGCCCCGATGCGGCGAAACCGAGCCGCCGCTAGACACGGTGAACCTCGGCGACCACAAGGCCGCCTGTTATTACCCTTTGAGCTAGCGCCCCACGGCGTAGGCCTGACCGCCGCGCGGGTTGGCTGCGGCGAAGAGCAGCCCAGTCTCGGTTTCGATCCCCACCGCGCACGTTCGGCCGAGCGACCACGGTTCCGCCTCGACCACCTCATGGCCTAGGTGTCGCAGGTCATCCAGCACTCCCACCGGCATGGGTTCGCTGTGCAACCGCCCGGGGTGCGCATCGTGCGGAGCGAAGGAGCTTGGGAAGTGGGAGGTGTGGAACATCGGCGCGTCGATCGCTGCCTGCAGGTCCAGTCCGAACAGCGCGTGCGCGAGGAAGAACTCGAGCGTCCACTGGTCCTGCTGGTCCCCGCCCGGTGTGCCGAACGCGAGACGCGGTGCACCGTCGCGGAGGGCAAGCGTGGGGCTCAGCGTGGTGCGCGGCCGCTTGCCGCCTTCGAGGTGGTTGGGATGCTCAGGGTCGAGGTTGAACATCTGGGCGCGCGTGCCGAGACAGAAGCCGAGCCCTGCGATCACGGGCGAGCTCTGCAGCCAGCCCCCGCTGGGGGTGCATGCGACGAGGTTGCCGTGACGGTCCGCGACGGCAACGTGCACGGTGTCGCCGCGCACCGCGCCGAGCGATTGCGAGCCGGTTCCCGTCCAGTGGCCGGGGCTCACCGGCTGCGAAGTGCGCCGCGGAAGGCGCGGCTCCATTCCCGAAGGCGATCCAGGACGAAGCTCGACTGAGGCCCGGTCGCCGACCAGCCGGCGCCGGGCTTCGGCGTATTCGGCCGACAGCAATTCGGCCACCGGCACATGCGCGAAGTCCGGGTCGGCGTACCACGCCTCGCGGTCCGCGAACGCGAGCTTGGCGCACTCCGTGACGAGGTGAAGGTGGTCGGCAGACAGAAAATCCTTTGATCCGAGGTCGCACGGCTCGAGCAGCCGCAGCTGCTGCAGAAAAACCGGGCCCTGACTCCAGGGACCGCACTTGGCGACAGTCCAGGGACCAAAGTCGGTCGAGACGGGCTCTTCGTGCCTGGCCTTGAACGCAGACACGTCGGCGCCCGTCAAGAATCCCGGATGCGCAGTGCCTGAGCTGTCCATCACCTGGCCGCGGCAGTGTTGCTCGATCGCCTCAGCCACAAAACCCGAGTAGAAGGATCGGTTCGCCGCCTCGATCTGCTCCTCCCTGCCCCCTGCCGACGACTCAGCCTCGCGCACGAGGCGCCTGTAGGTCGAGGCAAGACCGGGGTTGCGAAAAAGGTGCCCGGCGCGCGGCAGGCCGCGGTCGAGATACGCGGCGGCTGAGCTCGGCCAGTGCTCGCGGAACAGCGGCTCGACCATCGCGAGGGTGTCGGCGATTCGGGGCAGCATCGGGTAGCCGGATTCGGCGTAGCCGATCGCAAAATGCAAGACATCTGCCAGCCGCCACGTGCCGTGGTCACGCAACAGCGCCATCCATCCGCCGAATGCGCCGGGCACGCACGCCGCGACGAGGCCGGTGCCCGGGATCTCGGTGAGGCCGATGTCCTGGACACGCGTGATCGTCGCCGCCGCAGGAGCCGGCCCCTGTCCGCAGATCACGTCCGTGCGCCGGCGCGTGGTGTCCCACAGGAGAATCGGCACTTCGCCACCAAGACCGTTGAGGTGCGGCTCGACCACCTGGAGCACGAACCCGGCGGCACACGCCGCGTCAAAGGCGTTGCCGCCGCGATCGAGCACGGTCATCGCGCATTGTGAAGCGAGCCAGTGGGTCGAGCTGACCACACCGAACGTGCCTTTGACCTCGGGCCGCGTGGTGAAGGTCATCTCGGCTCAGAAAGCCTCCTGCAGTCCGCCGCGGCGCGCCCAGTTCTCGAGCAGCCGGAACAGCAGGTAACCGGCCAGCGCCCAGCTCAGGCCGACGAGCAGCTCGCCGGCGAGGAGCCCACCGACCTGACCGAGGGAGGCCCCCGCGGCCGCATCGCGAGCGGCCTGGACGCCTCGGGTGAGCGGGAGGGCGAACGAGAGCACCTGCACCGCACCCGGAAGGCGGCTTACGGGGAAGTTGATTCCGCAGACGATGAGAAGGATGTAATAGACGATGTTGGCGATGATGATCGCGTCTCGCATCACAAGCCCGATGCTCCCGAACATCAAGCCAAGGCCCGCGGTGGTCAGTGAGATCACCACCACGCACACCGCCAACAGCAACAGGTTGGCGTGCTGAAGATTGAGACCGAAGATGACCACCACGACCGCAAGGCCGATGACGACTGTGGCGATGCCGTCGATGACGTTGACGAAGGCCCGGCTCAGAAAGGTGACCAACCGGTTGGCTGGTGACGCGAGAAGGATCGGGAGGGTTCCGTACTGGCGCTCGTTGGCGACCGTGGCGATGACTCCGAAGATCCCGGCGTTGGCCGTGAGCTGGAGCGCGTTGCCGAGGGCGAAGTAAAGGGCATTCTGGCGGCCCGTGGCGTACACGCCGAGCTCGACGAAGAACAGGATCTGCGTGACCGGGAGCAGGACCTTGTACGCGACGTAGCCCTGCGGATTGGCCCATTGGAAAAGTGCTAGGTACTGAAGGTAGGTCGAGCGGACGAAGACGCGAGCCTCGAGGGCGAGCCGTTTCATACCATCGCCAGCTGGCCCGACATCCTTGCCCTGCGCTCGACGAGGGCGTACAGGAAGTAGGCACCGGTGAGGTAGGCGATACTCAGCCCGATCGCTGCAAACCACCAGGCCCCGAAGTCGTGAGGGCCATCGGCAAGCGTCGACGCGTAGAGCGCACGCACCGCCCATGTTGGGCTGAGCGCGCCCGCGACGCCCTGTGCCCAAGGCGCCAGGACCGCCACGGGAAACATGAATCCACTCAGCACGTAGACGCCGAGCTCGAAACCGTTGAGCATGCTGAACGCCCAGCGCCACAACGCAAATAGCGGCGTCAGCGTCAGCGCGATGCAGAAGAACGAAAGCGTCAGGACGCCGAGCGAGATTACAAAACGGCCGGCGTCGAGAGCCGGAAGGACCGCGTGGAATCCGAAGTACGCAAATGCGGCGGTGGGCAGAAACGCGAGAAGGCCAAAAAGCAGGCCTCCACAGATCTTTCCAAGCAAGATCACCCAGAGCGGGGTCGGTGTGGCAAAGATCTGCTCGAGCGTTCCGTTCCAGCGTTCGTCCTGGATGCCGTTTCCGCCGTCCAGGTACGCGACCGACCAGTATCCGATCAGCCCGCCGCCCAGGACTCCGTATACGACGTGCGACGAGGCGGCGCCCGGGGTGCTCAGGACGTACAGGCCGACCGCGGCGAACAGCACTGGAAAGACCAGCCAGTTCAGGTAAGCCCAGGGACTGATGACGCGGAGCCGCATGCTGACTCGAAACGCGCTCAATGCTGCGCGGGCGAGACTTCTCATCGCGAGTCGCCAATCAGTTGCACGTATGCGTCCTCGAGGGTCGGCTCGCGCGAGCTGACTTTCTCCAATCGGATGCCGTCGAGGATCACGCCGAGCTGGGTCATCACCTCCGCAGGCCGCGCGCAGTGGACGGTGACGACCTGCGCGAGCTCGTGCTCCGAGATGGCCACCGACGTGACGCCCGGCAGGCCGCGCAAACCCGCCAGCCTCTCGACCGGCATCCCTACCACCTCGAACTCGACGATGCCCTGGTCCTGCACTAGGGTCTTGATGCTGCTGGGGGTGCCTTCGGCCACTATCGCGCCGTCCCTGATCACTGCGATCCGGTCGCATATCGCGTCGGCCTCGAACATGTAGTGGGTCGTCAAGAAGACAGTCTTGCCCGCGTCTGCGAGCTCCCTGACGATGACGCGCAGCTCGCGCGCCCCCACGGGGTCGAGGCCGATGGTCGGCTCGTCCAGGAACAAGACATCCGGATCGTTGAGCAGCCCTCGCGCGAGGTGCAGGCGCTGCTTCATGCCGCGGGAGTAGAGCTCGACCCTGTCCCGTTCCCTGCCCAAGAGGTCCAGCCGCTCCAGCAGCTCGGGAATCCTCCGTCGCGAAACAGCGGGTGGAATGCGATAAAGGTCGGCAAAGTAACGCAGGTTGTCGAGTCCGGACAGCCGCCAGTAAAGGCCACGCTCGCCGCCGAAGACAAACCCGATCCGCTTGCGCAGCGCCCACTGCTCCTTGACCGCGTCCAGGCCCAACACCAGCGCGGACCCCGATGTCGGCAGCAGGAGGGTGGTGAAGATCTTGACCATGGTGGTCTTCCCCGCTCCGTTGGGACCGAGCAGCCCGAAGAGCTCTCCCGGCGCGATTTTCAGGTCGACGCCACGGAGCGCCGCGCGCTCGACGCGCTCGCGCCGAAAGACGCCGCGTGTCGTCGTGTAAGTCTTGCGAAGCTGACGTGCTTCGATCGCAGGCTTAGTTGCCATAAGGCCTCTAGGCTAATGGCTCATGAATCAGTTCTTCGAAGCGCTCGGACGGGACTGGGTCGACGCCGCGCAGAAGCGGGGAGCCGACATCGCCAAGCCGGAGCTGGACTCGCGTGTCGCCCTCGAGCTGCTCGAGCTGGCGCGTGTGGCGGCGCATACGCAGGAGCGGCGATTCGCCCCGCTCACGTGTTACCTCGCGGGAGTGGCGGCTGAGCGGCTGCGCGCGGCGACGCAGCCCGATGAAGAGGCGGTGGCCGCGTTCATCCTCGAGGTCAGACAGAAGCTGGAGGCGGAAAACCCCCGACCGACCTAGCGGACGCTGATCACCGGCAGCTGCCGGAAGCTCTGCACGGAGAGTCTTGCGGCCACCGCGGAGGCGACTCTGCGCAGCGCCCGCGCCCCCGCCGTGTCTGGCCGCGACACCACGACCGGGGCGCCCGCGTCGGCTTCTTCGCGGATGGCGGCCTCGAGCGGGATCGCTCCCAGGTACGGCGTTCCCAGGCGCTGCGCCGCACGCTCGGCCAGCCCATGGTCGAAGATGTGATGCTCCTCGCCGCATTTGGTGCAGACGAACCAGCTCATGTTCTCGATCAGGCCGAGCGGAGTGACGTTGAGGCCGCGAAACATCTGGAGCGATTTCACCGCGATCTTCAGCGCCGCCTCCTGAGGCGTGCACACGATCGCTACGCCGGAAAGTGGTACCGCCTGCGCCAGGGTCAGCGAGGCATCGCCCGTGCCTGGCGGCAGGTCGACGACGAGGTAATCGAGCTCGCCCCACGTGACGTCAGACAGCAGCTGCTCGATGGCACGTGAGACCATCGGGCCTCGCCACACCATCGCCTTTTCGGCGCCGGCCAGCAGGCCGATCGAGATGACCTTCAGGCCGTACGCCTCGAGCGGCACGAGTTTCTGGTCCCGCACCTGCGGCGTGCCGCTGACACCTAGCATCCCAGGCACCGAGGGTCCATAGATGTCGGCGTCGAGCAGGCCGACCCGGGCGCCGGAGAGCTGCAGCGACGCGGCCAGGTTGACGGCGACGGTCGACTTGCCCACGCCACCCTTGCCCGACGCGACGGCGATGATGTGCTTCACGCCGGGGATCGAGCCCGTCCGTGCGCCGCCGTTGAACGGTGTGCGCACGTTGGCGGTCATGCGCAGGTCGACCGCGGTCACCCCGGGCAGGCCGCTCACGAGGTCGTGGGCGAGGGATTGGAAGCGGTCGCGGACCGGGCACGCCGGCGTTGTGAGCTCGAATGTGAAGCTGACTCTGCCTTCACCCGATATCGCGAGGTCCTTGATCATGCCGAGGCTCACCACGTCGCGGCCGAGGTCAGGGTCTTTGATCGCGGCGAGCGCCGCGAGGACCTCGTCCTTACTGGGCACTGAAGATCACCGCAGCGCGCAACGCAAAGACACCCAAAAGCACAAGAAGCGAGACCACCACCGTGTCCAGGCGCACCCGCGCCAGTGTCGCGGACGCACCCGAGGCCTGCATGCGCATGTGCCCTCTCGCCTCGACCAGCCCGGCCGCGATCCCGGCCACCGCGAGCGCGAACAGGGCGAGCGAGGGCAGGACCCGGGACAGCGTGCCCGCGGCTCCGATCGTGATGAAGAATACGATGAGGATCGCGAGCTCCAGCGCAGAGAAGTACCCGTCGGCTTGGTGCAGCCGCCCCAGGCTGAATGCGGCTTCGCGCCGGTAACGCATGAGCAGCGCCATGAGCGCGGCGGAGCCGCTGAGTCCCGACGCCAGAAACAGGCCGCCCAGTGACCATGTATCGCTCCATACGGGTTGATTGCTGACGCTGAGCAGCACTCCCGTGTATGAGGCGATGAAGATCCCCAGCACCGCACCGACGACGTTGAACAGGCGATTCAGGAACGGCGGCACCAGCGGACTTCCCCAACGATCGCTGAACCATGCTTCGGCGGCGGAGACGAACGCGAAGAAACCGAACACCAGAAGCGCCCATGCCCCGACCGACATCGGAGACCAGTACTTGAAGCTGAGTCCGGTGTCGCCGGGCGTGACGTCGACGAGCATGTGCCAGAAGCGGGTCCAGCTGACCCCGAGGTCGGCGGTCAGGAGGATCGGGCAGAGCACCGTCGCGAACACGCTGACGTAGAACCCGATCCTCGCGGCGGGCTCATCTCTCGCATCGCCGGACAGGCGCAGCAGCGTCGCCACCGTGTAAGAGCCCCCGGCGAGACCGGCGAAGAAGAAGTAGAAAAGGATGTACCAGAGCCATTGCGGCGAGCGGACGAAATGCTCGGCGGCGAGGTAAACCATCAGCCCATCCCTCGACGCCGGAAAGCAACCAGTCCGCCGACGATCGCGAGCACGGCCGTGAGCGCCGCGCCGACGTAGCCGCCGAGGTCGTTGCGGCTGGGCAGCTTCGCGTTGTCCGCATTGGGCAGGCCATACGTCTCGGGCTTGTCCATCAGAAGGAAGAATGCGTTCAATCCGCCGTACACCTTGTCGTCGCGGCCGTAGAGCTGAGCCTGGGTCTGGCCCTGGCTGTGCAGCGTCGCGAGGCGCACGTCGGCGGCCTGCTGGAGGTCGGCCAGCGGACCGAACTGGATCGACTGCGTGGGACATGCCTTGGCGCACGCAGGCTCGAGGCCACCCTGCAGCCGGTCGTAGCAGAGCGTGCACTTGTGGGCGGTGCCTGTCTGCTGGTTCATGCCGATCACGCCGTACGGACAGGCGGCGATGCAGTTCCGACATCCGTTGCACACGTCCTGCTGGATGAAGACTGTGTTGAACTCGGTGCGGATGATGGCGCCGGTCGGGCAGACCTCCATGCAGCTTGCATGCTTGCAGTGCTTGCAGACGTCGGACATCATCAACCAGGCGGTGCCGTCGCCAGTCGTCGCGGACTGGTCGGGAACGTGCTCGATGAACTTCACGTGGCGCCAGTTCTGAGCGTCGAGCGTGCCCGTGTTGTCAAAGCTGTCGGCCAGGAATGCAGGACCGTTGCCCTCGAGCTGGTTCCATTCCTTGCATGCGACCTCGCACGCCTTGCACCCGATGCAGATGCTCGTGTCGGTGAAGAATCCGTACGACTCGCCGGCTTTGATCGTCGCCATTCTCAAAACCCCATCAGGTTCGGGATGATCTTGGTGAAGCCTCGGTCCCGAGCGTATAGATCGAGCGGGATCGCTGCCAGCTCGTCGACGAGCGGCACCGCGCGGGGATCAGCCGCCAGGTCGACGGTCAGGAGGTAACGGCGGCACGTGTTGCATGCCTCGATGCGCATGTGCGGGAAGACAGCGTCGGGATGAGGTGAAGGGGCGCCTCGGCCGAGGCCGCGGACGACGCTGCCGCGCTCGCCCGAGGCGGTGCCGTGCTCGCTGAAGACGGGCAGCTTCGCGCTGTCCCTCTCGCCACACCCGGCGCACGTCATGCGCGCGTAACCCCATGCGGCGCCGCAGCGGGCACACAGCAGGTACCGAGGACCGGTCGCCAGATCTTCCGGCCCTGGTACGAAGTAGCTCAGCTGCGGCGGGCCGCCGCACTCCGGGCAGTGCAAGGCGTCGCGCAATCCGGCACACGCTGCTCGCACCTCGGCATCGAGCGCCTCGAGCACCGGGCCCAACGAGGCGCGCGCCAGGAACCTGTCGACCATGGGCTGCTGCTCGCCGCGGATCCAGCGCTCGACGATCCCGCGCGGATCCTCGGTCTCGAGGCGGTGGATGAGCTCGGAGCGCAGGCGCTCCGGACCAACAGAGACCGTCAGGTCGACCACGCCGGGCACGACAACCTCCGCGACGTATGAAGCCAGGCTCGCCGCTGGAGGCCTGGCCCTTGCGGCCCCGCGGTGAGCGATCTCCTGCACCGACACGACGAGACCGTAGAAGTCGAGCAGCTGGCGGGCAAATCCCTGTCGCGCCCGGAGCTCGCCGACGCGTCGTCTGCGCTCCGTCCAGACGTCGGTCGCGGTGGCTGCGACAGACATCAGATCTTCTCCAGATTGACCAGGAACGCCTTGAACTCGGGCGTGCGGGCGTTGGCGTCGCCGACGAACGGGGTTAGGGCGTTGGCCAGCCAGTAACGACCGTGGCTCGGATCGCTCTCCGCCGACAGGCCGACGTAGCCCCAGTGGATCGGAATCCCGACCTGGTACACCTTCTGGCCCGCGACGGTCATCGGCCCGAGCCGTTTGGTGACCAGGGCGAGGACCTCCACCTTGCCCCGCTTTGACGACACCCGGACCTGATCGCCGCTCTTGATGCCTTTCTCCGCCGCCAGCTCGAAGGGGATCTCGACGAAAGGCTTGGGCTGCAGCTGGACGAGAAGCGGCACGTGCTGCGTGACGTAGTGCTCATGCTCCGTGAGCCGGTAGCTCGTCGCGATGTATGGGAAGTCCGTGGCGGTGCCGAACCGGTCGGGACGTCCGGCCGCCTTGTCGTAGAGGAAGGCGACCGGCGAGGCGGAGTTGGCCGGATGTAGCGGGTTGGCCACCGGCGACTCGATTGGTTCGTAGTGCTCGGGGAACGGTCCGTCGACCATGCCGTTGCTGAAAAGCCGGCCGACACCCTCGCCGTTCATGATGAAGGGCAGCCACGCGGTCGGGTCGTGCGGATCCAGGGTCGCCGGGTAGTCGGGCACGTCGCCGACCCACTTGCTGCCGTTCCATGTGATCCCTGGCCGCGCGGGATCCCACGCCTTGCCGTCGAGGTCGGCCGACGCTCGGTTGTACATGACGCGGCGGTTGAGCGGCCAGCTCCACGCCCAGCCGGGATAAAAGCCCATCCCTGTGGGGTCGTTCGCCTGCGGGTCCTGGATTCCCGAGCGCCTCTTCATGAGGTTGCCTGAGTCCAGGTAGCTGCCGGTGTAGATCCAGTCGCCGGTCGTGGTCGTGCCGTCGTCCTTGAGGTTGGCGAAGCTGGTCATCTGCTTGCCGGTCGTCAGGTCCTTCCCGTTGATCTCTTTGGCGATCTCGTCCAGCTGCGGCTTGGTGGGGTCGGCGTAGTTGAACGTCAGGCTCATGATCGGATCGGCAAACTTGCCGCCTTGTGTTTTGTAGAGCGTCTTCACTCGCTGGAACAGGTCGGCCAGGATCCAGTGGTCGTGCCGGGCCTGGCCTTGCGGTGGAAGCACCTGGTCCTTCCACTGCGACCAGCGCCCGCTGTTGACGAACGAGCCGTCCTTCTCGATCCAGTGCGTGGCGGGCAGCATGAAGACCTCGGTCTTCACCTGGCTGGCGTCCACGCCTGGCGCGTGCCAGAACTCCGAGCTGGTCGTCGGCAGCGCGTCCATGACGACGAGCCACTTCAGGTTGCCCAGCGCCTGCCGCACCTGGTTGCTGTCCGGCCCGATGCTGGCGGCCGTCATTCCGGACAGCAGCAACCCCTCCATCTTTCCCTTCAGCGCCTGGTCAAAGATCGTCATCCACGAAGCGTTGCCGGCCGGCTTGGGGACGAAGTTGAAGGCGAACTCGTTGCTCTTGGTCGCTGCGTCGCCGTACCAGCCCTTGAGCGTGCTGACCATGAACTTTCCGTAGTTGAGGCCGAAGAAGTTCCACGAGTTCGGGTCGGATTTCTTGGGCGCGCTTTGGGCGACATAGTCGGCAATCGTCTTCTGGCCGGGTGCGGGGATCTTGAGGTAACCGGGCAGGATCTCCCATGAGATCGCGTGGTCCGTATTGCCCTGAATGTTGGCGTGGCCCCGCTCCGCGTTCATGCCGCCACCGGGCCGCCCCATGTTGCCCAGAAGCAGCTGCAGCACGGCGCCCGAGCGGATGAGCTGGCCGCCGGTGGTGTGGTGAGTGAGGCCCACCGCGTACACGATCGTCATCACCTTGTCGGGTTTGCCCATCTGGCCGACCAGGTCGGCGACCTTGTTGAAGGCGTCGACCGGTATGCCAGTGATGCTCGAAACCACATCCGGCGTGTAGCGGGAGTAGTGCTGCTTCATCAGCTGAAAGACGGAGCGCGGATTCTGCAGCGACATATCGCGTTTGGCGAAACCCGTCGCTGCGTCGGTGTCGTAGCTCCATGAGGCGATGTTGTAGCTCCGCGTCGTCGCGTTGTAGCCGGAGAAGAGACCGTCGTTGAAGGCGTAGGCGTCCTTGACGAGGAACGAGGCGTTGGTGTAGTTGCGGACGTACGCGTCGTGGAACAGGTTGTTCTGCAGGACGTGGTTGATGAGCCCGCCGAAATAAGCGACGTCGGTGCCCGTGCGGATGCGCAGGTACGTATCCGCTACGGCAGAGGTGCGCGTGAATCGGGGATCGGCGTGGATCATCTTGGCGCCGCGGTCCAGCTTGGCCCGCATGAACCACTGAAAGCCGACCGGGTGCGCCTCAGCCGGGTTGGCGCCGTTGATCAGGATCAGGTCGGCGTTCTTGATGTCGCGCCAGTGGTTCGTCATCGCTCCCCTCCCGAACGTGGCGGCCAAACTGACCACCGTGGGGCCGTGTCAAACCCTGGCCTGCTGCTCTAGATGAACCAGTCCCAGGCCGCGCATCAGCTTGGTGGCGAAATAGCCCTCCTCCGAGCTGAACGCCGCGCCTCCCGCGAAGGCGATGCCTTCGGTGCGGTTGACCGTGTTGCCGTTGCCGTCGGTTGCGACGAAGGTCGCGTCCCGAGACGCCTTGATGTTCTGCGCGATCTTGTCGAGCACGAAGTCCCACGAAACGCTCTTCCAACCGGTCGCGCCGGGGGCCCTGTACTGCGGCGACTCGATCCTCCGCGGCGAAACCGCCAGCTGCATCGCCGTCGCGCCCTTGGGGCACAGGCGGCCTTCGTTGACCGGGCTATCGGGGTCGCCTTCGATCTGCAGCAGCTCGACAGAGCCATCGCTCTTCTGGCGGGTGTAGGCGACCAGCGAGCAGCCGACCGCGCAGTACGGGCACACCGAGTGGAGCTCCTTCGCACCGTCGATCCGCAGCTTTTGCTTCACCTTGGTGGACTCGGCCAATGCGACGTCGAAACCCAGGCCCGCCGCAGCCAGCGCACCCGCGCCGGACGCGCCAACCTTTAGGAAGTCCCGACGTGTGACTGTCGGCAAACTCATCCCCGAGCGACTCGAACCTATCGCAGGGCTTTCAGGCTGTCAAGTCTCAGCCCGTTGACATCAGCAGGTCGCTGCGGTCTTCGGGCTCAGGATTGCGCAGAAGATCGATCAACCGCGGGTCCCACGCAACGACGACGCCGGTGACGCCGGCGGCCTGCTGCTCGAGCATGACGGCAGCCCAGGAGTCGCGGTCGGCCGGCATGCCGATTGACACCCAGACTTCGTCCGCCGGAAGTTCGACCACCGTTCGACCGCGGCTGAGGCGGTTGAGGATGGCAGTGGCTTCAGGGTTCGCGAGCCGCAGCTTGATGCGGCTGGTGACAGCCGCCATCGCGCCGAGCAGGATCCGCTGTTCCTCGCCATCCGCGTCCAGCCCGACCATCTCCGCGCCGGCGGCCTCGAGTGCTCGCACGTCCGCCAGGAACTCGCCGGCATCGCCGATCTCGGCCGGCATCATCACCGCGACCTTGACCACGCCGCTAAATCTAGCGCGGGCTCCTGACTTTGCTTAGGTGCTCGATCGACTCGCGGAACGATTTCGCAAACCCGGCCACGCCCTCGTCCTCCAACTCCTGGGTGATCGCGGCCAGGTCGACCCCGTCCACGGCCAGGTGGTCCAGCAACCGCCGCGCGCCATCCACATCTCTCTGGAGCGTCAGCGCCGCGCGCCCATGGTCCGCGAAGGCCTCCAGCGTTGCCACAGGCATCGTGTTCACGGTCGCCGGCCCGATCAGCTCTTCGACGTACATCGTGTCGCGGAAGCGCGGGTTCTTGGTCGAGGTGCTGGCCCACAGGCAGCGTTGAACCGACGCGCCAGCGTCCTTCAACCGGTTCCACCGGGGGCCGGAGTGGAGCTGGCCGAACATCTCGTAGGCCAACTTGGAGTTCGCGACCGCGGCGCGGCCCAGGAGACCCTCCAGCTCGCGCCTTCGCGCCTCATCCGCCTCTTGCGTCTTCTTGGTCAGCTGCTCGTCGACCTTGGTGTCCACACGGCTGACGAAAAAGCTGGCCACGCTGTGGACGCGGCTGAGGTCGCCGCCCTTCCCCAAGAGCTCTTCGACACCCGCGAGATAAGCCTCGACCACCTTGACGTAGCGCTCGACCGCGAAGATCAGCGTGACGTTGATGTTCGCGCCCTCGGCGGTCATCGCCTGGATCGCGGGCAGGCCTGCCGGCGTGGCCGGGATCTTCACCATCACGTTCGGCCGGTCGCATCGTCGCCGCAAGTCGCGAGCCGCCGCGATCGTGCGGTCGGTGTCCCCGGCGATCTCCGGCGACACCTCGATGCTCACAAAGCCATCGCCGCCTCGCTCCCCGTCGAAAACCGGACGAAAGACGTCGGCCGCGGCCTGCACGTCCTCGATGAGCATGTCCCACACCATCGATTCCGGATCCTGGCCGTGGTCGAGCCGCCTGGCCACGTCATCTGCATAAGCGTCCGAGGTCTCGAGCGCCTTGGCGAAGATGGTCGGGTTGGCTGTGACGCCGCTGACGCCGGCGTCCCGGTAGCGGGCGAGCTGTCCAGAGCGGATCATCGCGCGGTCGATCTGGTCGAGCCAGACGCTCTGGCCCAATCGCTTCAGCTCGGCGATCGGATTGTTTTTTTCCATGGTTTCCCCCTAACCATGAAACGTCGCCCCGCTCCCCTTTACTCCCGCATACTCGGGTGGTGACCGATCGTGAAGCAACCGAGGCGATCCAGAATCTCATGCCCCTCTCGGCGACGCTCGGCATGCGCGCCGAGGTTTACAGCGCGGAGGAGGTGGTGTTATCGATGGACTGGGCGGCGTCGCTCTGCACCGCGAATGGAATCCTCCATGGCGGTGCGATCATGGCGCTCGCGGATTCAGCGGGAGGAACGTGCGCGATGCTGAACCTGCCCGCGGACGCCTCCGGCACCTCCACGATCGAGTCCAAGACCAACTTCCTGGGTGCAGTGCGGAGTGGAGCAGTGACCGCCACGTCGACGCCGCTGCACCGCGGCGGCACGACTATCGTCGTGGAGACCTCCGTCCTCGACTCGGGCGGCAAGCTGGTCGCGAAGGTGACCCAGACGCAGCTGGTGCTGCGGCGCTAGAGGCCCGACCGAAAAACCTCGGCGAGAGATTCGGCGATCCAGGTGGCCCAGATTCGGGTGAAGCGCCGAGCAGCGGAGCGAGCGCATCCGTTGATGCGTGAGCGAGCAGCGCAGAAGCTGAACCCGAAGATGGGCCGCATGGGCGCCGAAGATCCGTCGAGGGCTTTTTGGGCGGGCCTCCCGCCTAACGCTTTTCGGCCGCCACCACTTTCGCGCGCAATTCGTGCTTCAGCTCGGACGAATCGAGCGACGCGCTGAGGTGGCCGGCGACCACCTTCTTGAGCCGGTCCGGGAGCATGCGCTCAAAAGTCGCGCGCGCCTCATCCGGGCCGGCGACGTACATGTGCATGTACGCGCCGGTGCTCATCTCGCGCTCCACCGTCTTGACCGCGCTCTCGAGATTGGCCTTCGCCCTGTTCTCCGCCTTGCGCTGATTGCTCGCCGCCGAAGTGCCGCCAGCGCGTGAGTGGCGGACCTCGGCGCCGTTCACGTTCTGCAGCGGGATGATCTCTTCGAGGATGGCGCCGAAGGTCTTGGCGTGCTCCTTGTCGACGACGGCGATCAGGGCGGGCGGATAGTGCTCGAGCTGGCGCAGCATCGGGGCCAGCAGCAGCTCGCCGACCTCGAGCCGCTCATCGGTCACGTCGCGCAGCTTCACCAGTTCGAGCAGCCCATGCGGCTCATCGGCGAAACCGGCGAAGGCGGGACAGCCGGCCGGCCGCACAACGGCAACATGGTGGCGGAGGCGGCGCAGCTCGTACTCCATCAGCTCCTGGTCCTTGCCGCTGAGCCGGTTGCTGTAGCGATGCATCAGGTCTCGGAACTCGATGTCATAGAAGCGGGCGTCGTAACCCTCGGCGCGTGCGGGCAGGTAGATGCTCACCGCGCGATTCGACGCGCGGCGCAATCTCGGCGCCAGGACGAAGAGGGCTAAGCGCGGGCTGTAGTTGGTCATCTCACAATCTTGACCGTTCGCCGGTACAGTGGAAACCAGCGTGTTCGAAGACGAGACCCCGATCGCCTGGACCGCAATGCCGCGCCACGCGCAGGTCATGGCCGCCGATGGCTCACAGATCGGTACCGCGGAATCCGTGCTCGGAGACGAGGACGAGGACATCTTTCACGGGCTGGTCGTCCGTCGCCATGACGGGCAGCTCGTGGAAGTCACGGCCGCCCGGGTGAAGAAGATCACCGCGAACCACGTTCTGACCGACCTGGACCCAGCCGAGGCCGGTGCCCTGACCCCCTACCGCCGGCCCTGAGAGGCTGGAAGACCGGAACTTTTCCATCCTTATCTATGTACCTATTGGGGGTCAGCCTCAGCGGCCGATTCAGGGCGCATAGTTAACGCCTCCCGGATTACGATTTGCCGCCCGCGATCGTTGTAGAGGTTTGAATGACAGGCTGCGGCCGGCGTTTTGCTGTCAGGGCGGGCGTGGCCTGCTTTGCGGCCGCGATCGGGCTGGGCGCGACGGCCGCCGCGTCCGACGCGGCTGCAAACCCCCTCCAGCTAACCGTCCACGTCGGCTACCACGACACGGTCAAGCTCGGCGAGTGGATGCCCGTCACCATCGACGTCATCAACCACGGCGCGGACGTGGACGGAACGCTGGAGATCCAGGCTTCCAACTCGTTCGGCGGTAAGGGAGGGCCGCCTGGGGGGTCGGCCGTGTACCAGATGCCGCTCAGCCTCGCTTCCGGCGCGACGAAGCACTTGCGGACCTTCCTGTCGGAAGACTATCCGGGGACGGTCGACGCGCGGATCATCGCAAGCGGACGGGTGCTCGCCTCGCAGCAGACGAACATCACGAACACCGTTTCCGGCCTGTTTGTCGGCGTAATCTCGGACCAACCCTCCGCCCTCGACGCCATCGCGACCGTCCATCCCGGGGGCGTGGCTACAAGCGTCATTCACATGGCCGCCGCGGACGTGCCGGAATCCGGTCTCGTGCTTCGGGCATTTGACGTGCTCGCCATCGACGACTTCTCCACCGACACGCTGACCGACGGACAGAGGAACGCGATCGTCGACTACGTGATGCAGGGCGGCTCGCTGCTGCTCGGCACAGGCGGCTCGTGGCACAAGACCCTGGCCGGGCTGCCGAGCACGATCGTCCCGATGCAGGCCACCGCGTCTGTGGTCCTGACCAACGCCGGGGCGCTTGGCGATGCAACAAATGTCGAGGTTGCGACGGGTCCGGTCAGCCCCCGCGCGACCGCCTGGCTGGCCGAAGGGGGCCGCCCGCTTCTGATCGAGGAGCCCACCGGGGCGGGACTGGTCGCGATGGCCACCTTCGACTGGGCGCAGGCTCCGGTCTCGACGTCGAGCGCGGCCACCACGCTGCTGCGCCAGGTCGTGATCCGGTCTACGTACGGCAGCTCGAACAGCTCCGCGTTGAGCAACCTCTCGCTCGGCAAGGGCATGATCACAAACTCCGTGGCGACGCGAGGCGGTTCGCTGTCTCAGTCCCTGGGCAACATGCCGGCCCTGGACCTGCCGGCATGGTGGTTGATCGGCGCGCTGGTGCTCGTTTATGTGTTGCTCGTCGGTCCGGTCAACTATTTCGTCTTGCGCAGGGTCAAGCGGCGGGCGCTCGCTTGGGTCACCGTGCCGACCATCGCGCTAATCGCTTCGGGCGGGGCGTACGGCGCGAGCTTGATCACGAAAGGCACCTCGGTCCTGGCCAACGAGATCTCCATCGTGCACGTCCAGCAGGGTTGGGACCGCGCGTACAACGAGGATTACACGGGGATTATGGCGCCGGCGCGTGGCGATTACGACGTCGCGCTCGCGGGACGCCAAGCAATGATCAGCCCGATCTACTACTACTCGGGCAACATCGGCGATCCCAACCTCGGCGCGATGCGCGTCAACACCTCGAGCGACGGCATAACGCTTCCCAACATGAGCGCGTTCACGCTCCGCGGATTTGCGACGGAGGGGGTCACCGCGGCCCCTAAGATCATCGGACAGGTGCAGCTCATCGGCGGCCAATTGAAGGGCACGGTCAAGAACGTGTCGGCCCTGAATTTCACTGACGGCGTCGTGTTCGCGGGCAATACGTATCAGAAGATCGGCGAGCTGGCGCCAGATGGCACCGCCTCGTTCAGCGTTCAGCCTTCGACGAGCACGAGCTTCAACGGACAACCTGTCTTCATGCAGGTGTATCCGAACAACATGAGCTGCTGTGGAGCACCGCCCAACCAGTCCTCCGACGCGGAGCGCCAGGCGGAGACCAGGACCGCGATGCTCTCGACGCTCGCCATCAACAACTTCACCGGCATCCCGCTTTCGGGGTCGCCGATAGTGGTGCTGTGGACCAAGCAACCCTTCCAGCAGATCACGGTCAACGGCGGTCACCCACGGACATATGTAGAGAGCGCGATCGTGCTGAACCTGCCGGTAACGCAGATCGGCGCCGGGGCAATGCCTTCAGGTGTCGTCAGCGGCCGCATCATCGACGTCGACGCCAACCTCACCCAGGCCGGCCCGCCGGGCCTCGTGCTGGCTGATTCAGGCTCGATGACCTACTCCTTCTCGCCGACGCTCGCCCCCGGTGCGCACCTGACCAACGTCTCCATCACAAACAACAATCCTTACGGCGCCAAGTTCGCGGGCCCGAATGGCAGCGGCGCCGTGAAGGGCCAAGCGTGGGATTGGGCGACGTCGAGCTGGATCGCCGTCAGCTACCAGGACAACGGGACGACCTCGATTCCCGATTCGGCGGTGGACCCGGCAACGGGCGAGGTGAGGGTGAAGCTGAAATCAGACGGCCAGTTCGCGTCCGGGTTCCTTTCCATCTCAGGGGACGTCAAATGATCGCGGTCGAAGAGCTGACCAAGATCTACGGAAACCAGGCCGCGCTCGACCTGGTGTCGTTCGAGGTTCCGGAGCGCGAGATCTTCGGGTTCGTGGGGCCCAACGGCGCAGGCAAGACGACCACGCTGCGAATTCTCGCCGGGCTCCTCGAGCCCACCGGAGGCAAGGCGTTCATCGACGGGTCGGACGTCACCAAGGATCGCGAGAAGGTGCACACCCGGATCGGATACATGCCGGACTTCTTCGGGGTCTACGACCAGCTGACCGTGGCTGAATACCTTGACTTCTACGCCGCGTGCTACCGCCAGCCAAAACAGCGGCGCCGCAAGATCGTGGACGACCTGCTCGCATTGGTGGCAATGACCGAACGGAAAAATCAGCAGGTCGACAGCCTGTCGCGCGGTCTCAAGCAACGCGTCTGCCTGGCCCGCGCGCTGGTGCACGACCCGGCCGTGCTGCTGCTCGACGAGCCGGCCTCCGGCCTCGACCCGAGAGCGCGAGTGGAGCTACGCGAGATCCTGCGCGAGCTCCAGGGCATGGGCAAGACGATCATCATCTCCAGCCACATCCTTCCCGAGCTGACCGAGCTGTGCTCCATGATTGGCATCATCGACCACGGCCGCATGCGCGCGACCGGACCGGTTCACGAAGTGATCGCGCGGTTGACGAGCGGCCGCCGGCTGCACATCAGGGTCCTGGAGGAAAAGGACGCGGCTCTCGAGATCCTCACCCCGCTGCCGTCCATCCGGCACGTGGAAGCCGTGAACGGCACGATCGAGGCCGAATACGACGGTGATGAGCGGACCGCGTCGGACATCTTGCTCGCGCTGACCCAGGCCGGAATCAGGGTGTCAAGCTTCGCCCCCGCCGACGGGGGCCTGGAAGATGCCTTCATGAAAGCCACGTCGGAGGATGTCGGATGAACGCCGCGACGCGCGCCCTGTGGAACCCGATCGTGGCGAAGGAATACCGGACGCGCATGCGCACCTGGCGGTCGCCGCTGGCGATCACGATCTACATCGTCCTGCTCGGTGGAATCGGCTGGGCGGTGTTTGCGGCTCTGACCGTGAGCGCGACCGGAATCGGTCAGGGTCCGGGCAGTCTTGGCCAGATGCTGTTCACGTTCCTTATCCTCTTCCAGGTCGCCCTTCTCGCATTCATCACGCCGGCGCTCACGGCCGGCGCGATCAGCGGAGAGCGCGAGCGGCAAACCCTCGACCTTCTCTTCGTCACTCCCATCGCACCGTTTTCGATCATCTGGGGCAAGCTGCTCGCCTCGATGTCATTCATCGCTTTGCTCCTCATCATCTCCGTGCCGATCTTCAGCCTGGTCTTTCTCTTCGGTGGCATCGAGCTCGACCAGGTCGTTGCGGCCTTCCTCGTCACTGGCGTCACAGCCATGACGCTCGGCTTCGTCGGCGTCGCCTTCTCGACCGTCCTGCGGCGCACGCTCGCCGCGACCGTGGCTTCGTATGGCGCTGCGTTTGTGCTCCTGGCAGGCACCCTGCTCTACGGAGCTCTGTTTCCGACCGAGATCGACGCCAGCGTCACGGCGCAGCCCGCTCCGCCCGCGATCACGTTGATCAGCCCGGTCATTCCCCTTCTCACCATCGCCACCAACGTGCCCGTGACCGGCTACGGCATCCGCTACAAGAATGTGAACCCAGGCGGCCCAGCCATCCTGAATTCGAGCGGTGGTGGAGCGCAGTACTGCATGGCCAGCCCCAACGGCGGTGTCATGTGCCAGTCGGCCGTTTCCACGACCCCGGGGTTCTTCCAGGCGAATTCCGCGACAGCGATACAGACCGGGCTCTTCAAGGGATGGCAGTACTGGCAGGCGAATGTCGTTATGCAGCTCATGATCAGCCTGGCGGCGCTGCTTTTCAGCGCGCTGATGCTCCCGCCCATCGGCAGGTTCCACCTCCGCAGGCGGCGTGCGCCGGCGCCGCAAACGGCATGAGCTCGCTGGAAGCGGTCGTCCGGGAGCTGCGATGGTCGGCGGCACGGTCCAGCGCCATCCGCTATCTGCTCCATGCCCTGCTGGCCGGAATCGGGTGGGTCTTCGTGGTCGTCGTCGTGGCCAGGCTGGTGCCGATCGAGCAGGTGTGGCGGATCGCGGCCTACGGCGTGCCTGTCGCATTTCTCGCTGTCGCCGTGGCCTGGGCGGCGGCGCGACCACGACCTATGCGCTTGATGCGCACCGCCGACCTACACCTGGAGCTCAAGGAGCGGCTCTCGACCGCCTGGGAGCGGCGCCTCGCAGGGGGGCCTCTCGACGCCGCGCTCCGCCGCGACGCGCTGGAGCACGCGGCGCGGGTCAAGCTCTCGGCCGCCTATCCGTTCGGAATGAGGCGCGGCGAAGCCCTGCTGGCCGCCGCCCTGGCGATCGCCGCTGTCGGTCTGGTGCTCCTCCCCAACCCGATGGACCAGGTGCTGGCACAACGGCGCGCCGACCATTCCGCGCAAGCCCACGCGGCGGCCACCATCGCGGCGGCCCAGAAGAAGCTGGCGGCGGCCTCGAGCCCCGCGCCCGTCGACACGCAGGTGCAGAAGATCCTGCAGGACACGCAGGCGAAGGTGGCCGCCGCTCCCAATCCGCGCGCCGCGCTGCAGAACATCACGCCGGCGGAGCATCAATTGCTCCAGCTGTCAGACCCGCAGACGCCGGCACGCGTGAGCAGCGCGCAGAACCTGGCCAACAGCCTCGCTTCGACCACGGCCGGGAGTGCGACGAGCCAGGCCATCAACGCGAGCCCCGCCAAGGGCGCGCAGGCGCTGCGCACACTCGCCTCCCAGCTCCAGAGCCTTACCCCTCAGGAGAAGGCGGAGCTTGCAAGGGCGCTGGCTCAAGCCGCGCACCAGTCACAGGACCCTGCCATGGCCGCCTCGCTGCAGCAAGCCTCCTCGGCCATCGCGGGCGGCGATGCCGGCGCGGCCGCGACCGCGCTCAACACCGTGGCCTCTCAGCTCGACTCCCTCCAGCAGCAGGAGAACAACGATCAGGAGATCGCAGCCGCGATCAACGGACTCGAGGCTGCGCGCCAGCAGCTGGCCGCCCAGGCTGACCGAGACGCTGGCCAGGCATCGGCATCCGCCTCCCCGGGTTCAAGCTCAGGTTCAGGCGGCGCCCAAGCGAGTGGCGGCGGAAGTGGCAACGGGAACGGCACCGGCAATGGCAACGGCAACAGCGGCAGCGGCAACAGCGGCAGCGGCAACAGCGGCAGCGGCAGCGGCGGCAGTGGCAGTGGCGGCACTGGTGGCCAGGGCAGCAGTGGCTCCGGCGCGGGCCAGGGCTCGAGCGCCCAGAGCACCGAGCGCGTTTACGTGCCGGCGCCGGCCTCCTCAGAGCAACCCGACACCGAACCGCCGCCGCTTGGGCCGGGCCAGGATGTGCCCCTCACCCCATACACCCAGGTGATCCAGGCCTACCAGCAGGCGGCTCTCGACGCCGCCGACCAGAGCCTGATCCCGGGCAGCGAGCAGGACCTGATCCGGGCCTACTTCTCCAGCCTCGGCGAACCGAAGGGTGGGCAGTGATCGCTGAAGAGCCGCGAATCGATGGCGCGCAGGTGACGGATCTCGCGCATGCGCTGGAGACCGAGCTCGCGCGGCTGATCGTCGGTCAGAAAGAGCTCGTGCGCGACACCGTGATCAGCCTGATCGCGGGCGGCCACCTCCTGCTCGAAGGCGTTCCCGGACTGGGCAAGACGGTGCTGGTCCGCTCCCTCGGCCAGGCCTTGACGCTGAGCTTTGCCCGCATCCAGTTCACGCCCGACCTCATGCCGGCCGACATCGTCGGCACCAACGTGATCCGCGAGGAGAAGGGCCGGCGCGAGTTCCACTACCAAGCCGGGCCGCTGTTCGCGAACCTGGTGCTCGCGGACGAGATCAACCGGGCCACTCCGAAGACACAGAGCGCCCTGCTCGAGGCGATGCAGGAGAGGACCGTGACGGTGGGGACCGAAACCCGGGCGCTGCCGGCGCCGTTTTTCGTGCTCGCCACGCAGAACCCAATTGAGCTCGAGGGCACCTACCCGCTGCCCGAAGCGCAGCTCGACCGCTTCTTCTTCAAGGCGCTGGTGCCATTCCCGAGGGAGGAAGAGCTCCTCGAGATCGCGCGTCGCACGACAGGCAACGCGCTGCCTCAGCTCAACCCGGTCGCGGATGCGGAGACCATCCTCTCCGCCCAACGGGTGGCGCGCGACGTGCCGATCGCCGAGCACGTCCTCGGCTACGCAGGCAAGTTGATCGCCGCGACCCACCCCGACCGAACCGAGGTCGACAACGTCACGCGATACGTCCGGTTCGGCGCCAGCCCACGCGGACTGCAGACGCTCGTCCTCGCGGGCAAGGTGCGGGCGCTGCTGGACGGCCGTTTCAACGTCGCGTTCGACGACCTGGTCGCGGTCGCTCATCCCGCGCTGCGGCACCGCATCTTCCTGCAGTTCGAGGCTGAGGCTGACGACGTGACGGCGGACCAGCTCATCGACGAGATCGTCGAGAAGACCGACAAAGCAAAAGCTGCAGGCTAGGCATGGCTGCCAGCAGCCTGCTCGAGCCCTCCCTCCTGCGCCGACTCGAGGGCCTCGCCGTGTTGGTGCGGCGTGCGGTCAAGGGTCAGATGGGAGGCGAGCGAAGGTCGATGAGTCGCGGGCGCTCGCCCGAGTTCGCCGACTTTCGCAACTACACGCCTGGCGACGACTACCGCCTGATCGACTGGAACGCTTACGCACGGCTGGACCGCTTCATGCTGCGGCTGTTCGTCGCCGAGGAAGAGCTTCCGCTCAGCCTGTTCGTCGACCTGAGCGGGTCGATGGACTGGGGACGTCCCAACAAGGCGGCTACGGCGCAGCGGCTCGCGGGCGCGATCGCGTATGTCGCGCTGGCATCGCTCGACCGCGTGCGATTGACTGTCTTCGCGGATGGGCCCACGTCGGGCGGAGCGCCCACACGCGGGCGCCATTCGGCGCAAGGCCTGTTCGCGCGAATCCAGTCTTTTCCAATCGGTGGACCAACGGATTACTCGCGGCTGGTGTTACCGATCAGCCGGCAGCGCCCAGGCATGACGGTTCTCATCACCGACGGGCTCGGCGAGTCGCCGATCGAACCCGCCATCACCGCGCTTCAGCTCGCGCGCCAGGAGGGCGCTGTGCTGCAGCTGCTCGCGCCGCAGGAGATCGCGCCCGACTGGACGGGTGATGCTCGCTTGAAAGATGCCGAGACAGGCATCGAGCGTGAGTTCACCGCGACACCGGCGACCCAGGCCGCGTACCGAACGGCACTCGCGCGCCGGACCGACGAAATCGAGAAGGTGAGCCGGCGACGTGGGCTGCGTTTCGCGCGACTGACGACGGATCAGCCGATCGATGACATGGTGCAGCGCACCCTGCGCCGGGTCGGCCTGCTCGGATGACCTTCCTCGCGCCGGCCGCGGCGGCGCTGGCGATCACGATCCCGGTGATCGTCGCCCTGTACTTTCTGCGGATTCGCAGGCCGACGCGAATCGTCTCCGCTCTACATCTATGGCCGGACGAGATCCGCGACCGCCAGGCCAACGTGCCCTGGCAGCGGCTTCGCTTCAGCTGGCTGTTGCTGCTGCAGCTACTCGTGGCCGCCTTTCTCGTGGCGGCGGCGATCCAACCCGCTCTGCCAGTCCGCGCAAGCCTGGCGTCCCACACCATCGTGCTGCTCGACGCGTCAGCTTCGATGCAGGCGAAGGACGTGCAGCCGTCGCGACTCGATGAGGCCAAGCGTCAGGTAGGCGCCATCATCGACCAGCTCGGCCCGCAGGACCGCATGACTTTGATCACGGTCGAATCCACGCCGCGCATCGTTGCATCCGTCTCTGGCGATCACGACGCGATGCATCGCGCGGTGAACAGTGTCGCGGCGAGCAATGGGCAGGCCAACCTCTCCGCGGCCCTGCTGCTTGCCGCGGGCATCGTTCGCGGGGGCGAAGACGCGCGAGCGTACCTTTTCAGCGACGGGATCGTCCAACCGCTGCAGGCGTCGCTGACCAGCGGACTTCCATTCCCGATCGAATACGACCGCATCGGGGTCTCCGGCGAGAACGTCGGACTCACGTCGCTCGTGGTGAGGACGAGCGCGCAGTCGCGGGCGGCGTACCTGCGCGTCCACAACTTCGGTCAGCAAGCCCGCTCCATCACGGTGGAGTGGCGCTCGGATGCAGGATTGATCGACGTCCGCCCGGTGACCCTTGCGGGCGACCAGGCCCAGGACCTTGTGCTCCCTGTACCGGACAACGCCACGATCGTCACCGCGCGCCTCGACGCGAAGGACAACTTCGCGCTCGATGACAGCGTGACGGCCATCGCACGTACGCCGCGGGTGTTCCATGTCTTGCTCGTCACCGCCGGCAATGTCTTCCTCGAGCAAGCCTTGCGGTTGCGCACCGACTTCCAGGTCGACGTTGTGGCACCCACCGCGTACCGCGGCGCCGGCGCATACGCAATGACAGTCTTCGACCGCTTCTCGCCACCGGCGCTGCCGGACGCACCGTTCATCATGGTCGACCCGCCGGCCGGCAGTCCGCTGGCAGGGGGTGCGGCAGTCGGCATCGGCCGTGTGCGCGCCTCGGACGCCGGCGACCCGCTGCTCACCAACGTCTCGCTCCAGGACGTGCACGTCGCGCGCAGCGAGGACCTGAGCGCGTCGACTTTCGGACGAGCCCTCATCACGAGCGTGCAGACGCCGCTCGTGCTGGTGCGTGACGAGCCGTTCCGCCAGGCGCTGTTCGGATTCGACGTCCACGAATCGGACTTTCCACTTCGACTCGGTTTTCCGGTCCTGATGCAGAACCTGAGCGAGTGGATGCTGCCGCCGTCGGTGCCGAGCAGCAGCTTCCATCCCGACGAGCAAGTGACGATCGTGCCCGAGACCGGGGCCACCTCGGTGGCGGTGGTCCGGCCGGACGGCAGCCGCCGGCCCATCACCACCGGCTCGATCGCAACCTTCGCCGACACCGACCTGGTCGGCGTCTACACGGTGGAGCAGGCGGTCGCCGGAAAAGTCGATCGCTCATGGTTTGCCGTCAACCTCTTCTCGGATCCCACCTCGCAGCTCGCGCCGGTCGACCACCTGACGCTGCCACCGGCCAAGACCACGGCCCCGGTCGAGACTTCACACCAGGGGTTCCTGGCAATCTGGCCGTTGATCGCGCTGCTCGGGCTCGGACTCGTGCTGGCGGAGTGGCTGGCCTTCCACCGTGGGGTTTGACCTGACGCGCCCGCTCCTCCTTGGAGCGGGGGTCATCGCCCTCCTGGTGGTGTTTTTCACATGGTGGCGCCTCGCGCCGCCGCTGCCGCCGGCCAGGGCTCGGATCTCGCTGGGCCTTCGAGTCTTGATCGTCCTGCTGCTCACGGGCGCCCTTGCCGGCTTCGAGTTTCAGACCTCGCCACCGGAGCAGTCGTTGATGGTCCTCGCCGACCTTTCGGCAAGCACGCAGAGCGCCGTCGACAAGGAGGGCACGACCGTGCAGCGCATCCTCGCCGAGCGCCAGGGTGCCGACCGGGCGGGAGTCATCAGCTTCGGGCGCGACCCGCAGGTCGAGGTCAACGTGAGCACCAACCCGCAATTCGCTGAGTTCCAGAGCCGTCCGAATCCGAACTACACCGACCTCGCGGCGGCCATGCAGCTCGCGGGGTCGATTCTCCCCGCCGACACCCGGCGTCACATCGTCATCGTCAGCGACGGGCGCGCGAATCTCGGCGACGCCATCGCTGAGGCGCGCCTGCTGCACGCCGAGGGCGTGCGTGTGGATATGCTCGCGCTGTCCGTGCCGCTGGGCGCCGAGGCGTACGTCGACCGCCTCGGCATGCCGAGCACGATGAACGAAGGCCAGCAGGCAAATGCACAGGCGGTGATCGTCAGCAACACGGCCACCAGCGCGACGGTGCGCTGGTACCTGGACAGGACCCTCCTGACCACCAGCCAGGTCGGCCTGGCGAATGGCGAGACCACGCTGACCCAGGTCGTCAAGCCGGCGGGCGCGGGGTTTCACACGGTTCAGGTCACGATCGACCCGGTGCTCGACACCTACGCCGAGAACAATCTCGGCGAGGCGCTGGTCCAGGTTGTCGGGCCGCCGCGCGTGCTGCTGGTCGAGCAGGACTCCGGCGATGCGCCGGCTCTAGAAGCCGCGCTGGCTTCGACCGGCATCCTCTCGACCACGGTCACGCCCGGGCAGCTGCCGCGGTCGGCCGCCGACCTCGCCGCGTATCAGTCGGTCGTGCTCGTGAACATCCCGGCTGCAAGCCTGAGCGCCGATGGCATGGCGCTGCTGCAAACCGCGACCCGCGACCTCGGCACCGGGCTCGTCGTGATCGGCGGCTCGGACGCCTACGGCCCAGGCGGCTATGCCGGGACCACCCTCGAGGCCACACTTCCGGTTCAGATCGAGCTTCCGCAAAACATGCAGAAGCCGCCGGTCGCCGTGATGCTGGTGCTCGAAACCACCGAATCGACCGAGGGCGACCAGGTGCTGCGTGGCGCCGCGGACGCGGTGATCGACCAGCTGACGCCACGGGACTTCGTCGGCGTGACCAACGGCACGGGCGGCAATGTCCTGGTGCCGCTGACGCAGCTGACCGACAAGGCGAAGGTGAAGGCGACCATCTCCTCGATGTCGCTGGGGGACCCGATCAGCTACGGCCCGGACCTGAACGCCGCGGCGCAGCAGCTCGTCAAAAGCAAGACGGGCCTCAAGCACATCATCCTGCTCGGCGACGGCGACGCGACCGGCGACAACTACGGACCGATCGTCACGGCGATCCACGACAAGGGCATCACGGTCTCGACCGTGTGCGCCGGTGCGTTCGGCACCAATCCGGGCCTCATGCAGCAGATCGCCGCGTGGGGGCACGGCCGCTTCTACCAGAGCACCAGCGTTCGCGACGTGCCCCAGATCTTTCTCAAGGAGACGAACGAAGCGCTTAAGCCGTGGATCGTCGAGGGCACGATCGCACCGCACCTCGCGTCGCTGCTCGAAGCCTTGCCCGGCGTTCCGGTGAACACCATACCGGCGCTCACGGGATATGTGGCCACGACGCCGCGCGCGGCGGCCGACGTGATCCTGCAGAGCCCGCAGGACGACCCGCTCCTGGCGACATGGGAGTACGGGCTGGGCCGAGTGATGGCGTGGACGAGCGACGCGCAGGGCCGTTGGACGGCCGACCTTCTACGCTGGCCCAGCGCAAACCGGTTCTTCGGCGACGTGGTCCGCTACACGCTGCCGCAGGCAGGGGATCCCGCCCTGCAGATGGAGTCCCAGGTGCAGGGTGACCACACCCACCTGCTGGTGACCGCGCCGAACTTCTCGGGTGCGGGCGTCACGGTCAGCGCAGTCGCGCCCGACCTTTCCTCGAGCCAGCTCACGCTGGGTTCGACTGGTCCCGGCAGGTTCGAGGGTGACCTGCCGACCGACCAGGTCGGCAGCTATCTGGTTCACGTGACGCAGTCGGTGGGCGGCGCGGTGAAGCACACGAACACGTTCGGCCTTGTCGTTCCCAACTCGCCCGAGTACCGCGATCTCGGCACCGACCTGAACAGCCTTCGCGCCATCGCGCGCGCCGGTGGCGGCACGTTGCTCACCGACGTGACGCAGGCCTACCGGCTTCCGGTTCCCGCCGCACAGGGTGTGCAGCCGCTGGACGAGCTGCTCCTTGTGCTCGCGATCATCCTCTTCCCCATCGACGTGGCTTTGCGCCGCCTGATCCTGCGCGTCGAGGACGTGCCGGCGTGGAAGCAGGCGTTCACGCGCAAGCCAGCCCGCGCCATCGCGGCCGAGGCGACCGTGACCCGGCTTAGAGAGCGCGTCGCGGGCGTCCGCTCAGCGCGCGCGGCGAAGTCGGCGCCCACGAAAGAGCAACCTCCGGACAAGACCATCGAAGACCTGCGAGCGCGAAGAGGTCGCTAGGCCGACGCCTGATTCGCCTCCATCTTGCGCATGAAGTCCATCGCCTGATCGGCCGACGGGACTGAGAGCACGTTGGTGGCCGCAAACTGTTCCGCGTTGTCCCAATCCTTGGCCCGGATCCGCGCCGCCGCCGCCTCGCGGTCGTAATCGGTCTTTCGCATCTCCACGCCGGGACCAAGCCATGCCCAGTAGGCGCCCGGCTCTCCGTACGGCATTCCCACGCTGCCCGCGTTGACGACGCGGACACGATCCACCATGCGGTCGAACTGCATGTGCGTGTGCCCGCAGACGATGACGTCGGCATCCGCCCCAGCGATCAGGGCACGCACGCGCTCGACCGGGGTCTCGACCGTCATCACGTCGACGTCGTTGCGCGGCGTGGCGTGGCAGAACAGAGCTCGACCAAGGCCGTCGATCTCATCGATGCGGACTGTGCTCTCGAATGAGGCGAGGAAGTCACGCCGCTCGCGTGTGATCTGTCGCGCGCACCAATCGGCGAACGGGCCAGGCATCTCGGATGGCGCCTTGCCATCGAACTCTTCGATCAGGCCGCGGTCGGCGTTGCCACGGACGAAGCGGGCGCGGTCGAGGGTCATCAGCAGGTCGATCGTTTCGGCGGGCATCGGTCCCGACGCGACGTCGCCGCAGACCACGATCAGATCGGGTCCTTCACGCGTCACTTCGGCGAGCACCGCCTCCAACGCGGGAAGGTTGCCGTGGATGTCGGAGATCGCCGCGACCCGCATGGAGCTAGGCCGGTTTGTCCTTCATCCGCCGCGCCTCTGACTCGGCCGAATCGTGGTCCGGATAGGGACCGTCCAGCCTCACGCCGTCGGCGTGACCGTTCTCATCGAGCTCTGCGCTGACCACGTACCAGCGCTTGCCCAGGTGAAGCACGCCGTGGTGCGCGCGTACGCCGGCCTCGGCGGTCCAGCTCTTCGGAGTGATGCCCACCCGATCGCCTTCGGACACTGTGGTTAGTCTACGTGGGGACGTCTGTTCACGAACGCGCCGACCCAGGCGAGCCCGCCGAATACGATCGCGAGCACAAGGCCCAGGATCAGGAGCGGCGCGCTGAACCCAAATCTCATCGAGCTCAGGAGCACGACACCCCCGCCGATCAGAACCCCCAGGGCAAGGCCCCACTGCCACGGTCTAGGCATGCCTAAGAAACGCACAGCGCGGGGCAACGGGGAGTCCAGGATTGCCTTCGCGTTAGCCTTTTTGCACGATGAATGAGGCCCCGATCGGAATCTTCGATTCCGGCGTGGGGGGCCTGTCGGTGCTGCGCGAGATTCGAGCGGCCCTGCCCGCCGAGTCGATCGATTACGTGGCTGATTCCGCGAATGCGCCGTGGGGCGACAAGCCTCCCGGGTTCGTCCGCGATCGCGGCCTCGCCATCTCCAGGTTCCTCGTCGCCCAGGGCGTCAAGGCCATCGTCATCGGTTCCAACACCGGCACCGCGGGCTCGGCGGACGCTCTGCGGAGCGGGCTGTCGATCCCGGTGGTCGGCATCGAACCGGGGATCAAACCTGCGGTCAGGGCAACCAAGACAGGCGTTGTCGGCGCGATCGTTCCTGCGGCGGTCAGCGAATCGGATCGCCTGGCCTCACTGCTCGACCGCTTCGGCAGCGACGTGAAGGTGATCATTCAACCCGTGCCGGGACTGGTCGAACATATTGAGGAAGCCGACCTGGATGGACCAGAGCTGCGGCGGATGGTCGAGGGCTACATCCGGCCCATGCTCGACGCGGGGGCCGACACCATCGTCCTCGGCTCGACCCACTACGTGTTTCTCAAACCTGTCATCGCCGAGATCGCGGGCGCGCATGTTTCGCTGATCGAGACCGGCGCGGCGGTCGCTCGCCAGCTGGCACGTGTCCTCGACGAGCGAGGCCTCAGGGCGGCAAACGGCGACGGGAGGGAGCGCTTCTGGACCAGCGGCGACCCCAAGCAATCCGCGCGCGTGATATCGGCGCTGCTCGGCCGGCGTGTGGCGGTGGAGAAGCTGCCCGACTCCTAGCTCTCAGCCGATACTTGCAAAAACCTTACGTGGGGCACAGGAAATTCTTAGCCGTCGCGCGCAGCGTCTTTTGTCGTGCACACGGCTTCGCGCATCCTGGTCGCCGCTGGAGTGATGTTCATCGCTCTCGCACCCGCGGGCAATGATGTGCAGGCGTCGACGCCGGCCATGACGCTGGGCAATCCACCGGCGGCGACTCTCGCGGTCACCGGCACGCAATGGTTGGTCCTGGCGGTCAACAGCCTGGTGACCCGAAGCCCGATGACGCTCACCGCCGCCGTGGAGCCGCTCGTCCAGGAAAGTGGCGGCACGGTGGGCATCGCGTTGATCGAGCTGGGTGGAACGACGCGGCTGGTCTGGTCCTACAACGGAAGCGAGGTGTTCACCGCCGCAAGCACATACAAGCTGGCGGCGCTGATGATGGAAGCGCAAAACATCGCGGCCGGCAAGACGAACCCGGACGGTCTTGTGTGCTACGAGGTAGACGACTACGAGGCAGGCTGGTTCGACGACTATGCGGACGGCACCTGCTTCACTCGCAGCGAGCTCGCGCAACGAGCGGGTCTCTTCTCCGACAACACCGCCGGCCACATGCTTGTGCGCGATCTCGGCGGCGCCGATGCGCTCAACTCATGGGCCGCATCCGCGGGCGCCACGGAGTCGGTGTTCTTCACCGCCAACACCACCTCGGCAACCGACCTCGCGTTGCTTTGGGCCGCGGAGGCGGAAGGCTCGTTGGGCGGTGTGACCGCGCAGGCGTGGCTTTACCCGATGCTCACCAGCACCTCGACCGAGGCCGGAATCCCCTTCGGAGTGAGCGCTCGGAGCGTGGTCGTGCACAAGACCGGGACGATCGACCAGGTCGAGAACGACGCCGCGCTAGTGATCTCCGGACCGAACGGCGCCTATGTGCTGACGGTCATCACCGATGGCATCGGAGGCGACGCCGGCTGGGAGGTGATCGCAGCCATCTCGTCGCGTGTCTGGAGCTTCGAGGCCGCGCGACCCTGATAGTGCCAACTATTTACGCGCGACCACCTCGAGGTAAGAAGCACTGACGTCGAGCTTTCCGTCGCGAGACTCGTTCATCCGGGCCATGAGCTCCCTCGCTTCGCGGCGGCACTCGGCGTAGCGCTTTGGCGGCAGCATGGTTTTGAGCGCTGCCATGGGGCCGTTCGTGCGTTCCCAGAAATCGATGCCGGCGTCGACCGAGTCGAAATGCATGGACAGGGCTCGGGGCCGGATCTCGACCTCGGAAGCCAGCCCGTCAAAACGGGTCCGAACCACAGCCGGGTCGCCCCACTCGAAGGGCGAGGGCAGCTCGAACGGAAGCTGGTTCGAATAGCGGGCGAAGAGCTTGGAGATGGCGCCGAGGAATCCCTCCCAGCCGTAGTTGGCCATCGCGACAAGGCCGCCGGCGCTGCAAACGCGAAAGAGCTCCGCGGCAACGCGGTCCGGCCGCGGAGCGAACATCGCGCCAAAGACGGACGCGACGATGTCGAAGGCTTGATCCGGAAAGGGAAGCGCTTCGGCGTCGGCCTCCTTCCATTCGATCTCAGATCGCGCCGCCTGTGTCCGAGCGCGACCAAGCTCGAGCATTCGCGGCGTGAGGTCCGACGCCGTGACCTTTGCGCCCCGTGCGGCCGCGGCCAGGGCGAAGTTGCCGCTGCCAGCGGCGACGTCCAGCACGGTCGTGCCGGGCCGGATGTCACACGCCTCCGCAAGGTTGATCGCGTACCGTTCGAGGCGCGGGGCGACCAGCGAATAGTCCCCCAGCGACCACATCCACGTGGTCGCGGCCTTTAGTCGTTCGAGCGGAAGCTCAGCCACCGACCTTCAGGAAAAGTCCCAATGCGTAGGTGATTCCACCGACGATCACTCCGGCCAGCGTCATCTCGAGTCCGGCCGACCACCACGTCCGCAGAGTGAAAAGCGCCTTGGATGCGCCGACCAGGAAGTGCGCGATCAGGGAAACCACGGCGGCGGTCACCACGCCGGTCCCGCCGCGCAGCCAGAAGAACGGCATCACCGGCACCATCGCGCCGATGAAGGTGCTTAATCCGGCGGCAATTGCTGCCTGGACCGGACGGCCGGTCGTTTCTGCGCCGCCCAGCTCCTCGGGCGCGTGCACCTTGAGCAGCGCATCCGGGTTGTGGGCCATCTGCTCGGCCAGCCGGTCCGCGGTCTCCTTGTCGATCCCCTTGAGCTGGTAGAAGAGCGAGACCTCCTCCCTCTCCTCATCGGGGTGTTCGACAATCTCCTGGCGCTCGCGCTCCACGTTCGCGGCGGCGACCTCACCCTCCGAGCGCTCTGCGAGATACGCACCGGTGGCCATCGAGAGTCCCGAGGCGATGGCCCCGAAGAGCCCCGCGGTCAGCACAAAGCTCGATCCTCCCGTGGCGCCGGATACGCCCGCGACGATGCCGAATACGGCGGCGAGCCCGTCGTTGGCGCCATAGATCGCGCCAGAGATCCAGCCCGCGCCCGTGCGGTGCCACGATTCCCGGCCCAGGATTCGGTTGAGCCGGCTCTGCACGCTCGACGGCGCCGGGTCGGTGGCGCGATGCGCGACCTCCATCGACTCGAGGGAGCGCGAGTGTCCCTGTTCCTCCACGCGGATCTGCTCGAGCACAGCGTCGGTGTCGGGATCTCCCGTCGTCCGCTTGTAGCGGTCGGTGATCTCGATCTCCTCTGCGGCCTCCATCCTCTGGATCACCATCTCGACTGGAGCCAGCCGCGCCTGCAAACGCTGCAGTGGCGACAGCTTCACAGACGATGGATCGGGCACCGGCTGGCCGAGCTCGCGGAGTCGCTTCTCGATCCGCTCGCGATGCGAGGCTTCGGCGTCGGCGATGGCGCGGATGATCTCGGCCCGTCGCGAGTCGCCCATCCGATTGGCGAGGATGGTGTACATCGCCCGCGCCTCCACCTCGCCGTGCCAGGCCTGCAGCAGGCGCGCGACAGCTTCGGTGGATGCCGTTTGTCGAGCCACTGAGATCAGGCTAAGGCAACGAGGATCGGGGCTAGCGCGTGTCGGCGGCGATCTGCCGGACGTCGGGCTCGCCGACGACGACACGGACGCGCTGCACGGCGTTGTTCTGGACCCCCTCGAGGTTCCAGCTCTGCTTCAGAGGCTGGGCATTGCCGGCAGCGTCGGTGGCGCGGACGCACAGCTCGTACTCACCGGGCTGTGTAGCGTCCCACCGCGCGCTCCAGCGCCGCCACGCGTATGGCGACAATGCCTCTTCGAGGCCCGCCGCAAACCATGACCGGCCGCCGTCCGAGCTGAAATCGACTTTCCCGATCGGTGCGAGGCCGGACCACGCGCGTCCCTCAACGATTTGCGTCGAAGGTTCGACAAAACGCGTGCGCGACATGAAGTCCGGCACGCCGGGTGGAACCATCAACGCGCGCGGAAGCATGCGGGTCACGGGCACACCCTGGTCCCCCTCGACCGTTCGGTAGTGATAGGCGGCGGCTTGCTGGTATCCATCAAAGGGACGATCGGTCACGGTGATCGACCGCAGCCACTTCACGTGCGTCATCCCATACCAGCCGGGCACGATGACGCGGACCGGAAAACCGTGCTGTGGCGGCAGCGCCTGCCCGTTGATGGCATAGACCAGCAACACCTCATCCTGCATCACATCCGCGAGCGAAAGGCTCCGCTCGTAAAACTGCTCGATCCCGGCTTGCACGCCACGGTCCATGCCGGTGAATACAACTTCGGTGGCGCCTTCTTTCAAGCCGGCCTCGTGGAGCAGCGGCGCAAGCGCGATTCCGGTCCACTCCGCCGTGCCGACCGCCTCGCCGAGCCAGGGCTGGCTCAGTGGTCGTGGTGAAAGCCGGGCGCGACCGTTGCCCGCGCATTCGAGCGTGACCGCCAGCGTGGTGGCGGACCTCGATTTGAGGTCTTCGAGCGTCAGGCGAAAAGGCTTGTCCACGTGGCCCCCGATGGCGAGCTCGTACGTGGCAGCGTCGACCATCGGGATGTCGAAGTGGATCAGCAGGTAGTGCAGGCCCAGCGGCGTGATCGGATACCGCAGTGCTTCGAGCGGCATCGAGTGATTGCGCACCGCGAGCTGCAACTCGTCACGCGTGATCTCGGGCATGTGGATCAGGGTTCCGGCAGGCATCGATTGCGAGACTCTCTCCACCTCGATCGGGCTAGTCTAGAGTCGATCGCCGTATCCCCGCGTTCTAGTCTGGAGACATGCAGGAAAGAAGCGAAGAGCAGGTCATCAGCCGGCTTCTCGAGCTCGAGAATGAAGGCCAGGCCGAGCGCCGGACGCAGTTGAGTGGCGAGCGTTTCCTGTCGTTGCTGAACGATCCTGACACCGGCCGCAGCTACATCCTTCGCCACGGCACCGACGACACAGAGGGCGCCGAGATTCCGGCGGGCACGGAGTTCTACGAGTACGCATCCGCCGACCTCGCGCAGCGCGCTTACGAGCAGCTGGTCGAGGAGTCGCGCGGCGCAGGCGAGCTCGTCGAGGAGGACTCCACCGAAGACATAGGCGACTTCGAGACGAGCGGCGCCGAGGTCCGCGACCTGTTCGCGGACAGCGACGAGGACGAGCTTTCCCGGGACCCGGTGATCAGCGAGGAAGAACAGCCCTAAGCTCAGTTCTCAGCTTCTTCCCAGCTTTCTCACATCAGCCGGCAAGGCGGCTGACAGACGATTCGCTGCATGCCACGAAAATTCTGGATCCCGATCGTCGCCGTCGCGGCGCTGGCCGTGCTCGGCGGCGGCGGCGCCTACGCCTACTACTTCTCCGGTCTGCGGACCGCCCCACCGACCCTCGCCCTGGCGTCGCCAAGCGCATCGGCTTCGGCCACAGCCTCGGCGTCGAGCACCGCCACGGGCGGCACGGGGACCTGGACGATCACGACCGGGTCGCTCGCCGGCTACCGCGTCAAGGAGCAGTTCGTCGGCCAGAGCTCGACCCATGAGGCGGTGGCGCGCACAAGCAACGTGACGGGCCAGGTTTCGATCACGAAGTCCGGTACGACCTACCAGCTGACGTCGGCGACGGTGACGGTGCAGCTCGGCAACCTCGCGAGCGTGGACCAGGTCGCCGGCTACAACGTCACGAATCGCGACCGCATCGTGCAGGGGTCGCTCGGCGTGAGCTCATTTCCGACCGCGGTGTTCGTTGCGCAGACGGTGACCCTTCCCGCAGGCGTCGAAACCGGCCAGACCGTGAACGTGATGGTGCCCGGGCAGCTCACGATCCACGGTGTGATCAAGGACATCACGGCAAATTTGCAGCTGCGCGTCAGCGGCACGACGGCGCAGATCGCCGGCACGATCGCGACCAACATGACCGACTTCGGGATCTCACCACCGAGCATCGGATTCACGACCGTGCAGCCCGCGGTGACGATCGAGGTCTCGCTGAACCTGGCGCAGGGAGCCTAAACGCCGGACATCAAGCGCGCGCTGACGTGCGCGAGATGGCGCGCCGGGTCAGGGTCGATCGCTTTCCGCTCCGGCGACTGGTAGTAGTCCGCGTCGGCCTGCTGCCATGACTTCGGTCCGTCGTAGCCGACGATCCATACGAACTGGTCCGTCCCGTCGACCCTCCAGGCGCCCAGGACCTCGAAGCCATGGTTGCGGCGCAGCGGAACGATGCGTGATCGCCACTCCTCGATCCACTCCTTCATCTCGCCGGGCTTGACCGTGTACTCGCGAATCTGCCAGGTCATGTAGAAAGAGTGTGGAGGAAGTCGCGGACGGCTTCCCCCACGCAGGTCTAATTCTTGGTCAGGATGCAGACGCCCGAGGTCTGATTCGCGGCTCGCAGCATGTTCACGGCGTTGTCGTCCGCGTACGCGATGTGGGCACAGCCCTTCGGGTCGAGGTCCTCGGTGATGAAGTCGAGCAGGTTGCGGTTTGAGCTCGGCGCGACACAGAAGATCCCTAGGTTGCAGATGTCCCCGACATGCATCGGAGTCGTGGTGATCTGAGTGATCGACCATGTCGCCTTCGACACGCCCTGGCTCAGATTCACGCTCTGTGCGGCGTACAGGTTCCAGCTGCAGATGGGCGGGTAGGTCGTGGGGTTTCCATTCGCCGGTCCGGGGCCCGCGCAGCCGCCTGGATCAGCTTTGCCGAACGCGTCGGTGGGCAGGATTTCGGTCGTGCGGAGGTAGGCGACATCAACTTTGCCCGGATCGCCCGCGGCGATCGACGGGAAGAAATGCGTGCCTGTCTCGCCTGGCGGGTTGACCCGATACGCGTTAGCCGCGCTGCCCGGGATCAGGCCACCGCCTCCATCCCAGGTCAGGCCTCCGTCGGCAGACCACACCACGTACATGTCGTACTCGCATGACGTGTCCGACTGAACCGTGCCCGCGGTCGACTCGGCTGAGCAGACGGCGGGATTCGAGCTCAGGTTGATGGCCAATCCGAAGTACGGGTTGCCGACCTTATCGAGGGTGAAGCCGACGAAGGGTGTCGACGAGTCGTGACCGAAGCCGGCGTCAAAGGCCTGCTGCGGAGTCCACGTCTTGCCGTTGTCGTCGGAGTAGGAGATCCACAGCGTGTGAAACGACTGCAGCATCGTTACGTTGCAGCCGGTCGCGTTCTGGGCGAGATCGGCGGCGATCCAGGCGACGAAGATCCGCCCGGCGTGCGGCGTGCCCGGAGGTGCGATGCCCACACCGGCAGGAACTGTGTTGCAGAAGGTGTAGCCCTGAGCGACCAGCGTGCCGGTCACAGCTCCGGAAGTCACGGCAGGGCTGGCGAGCACCTCCTGCGGCGCGCCAAAGGTCGCGCCTCCGTCATGCGAGATGTTCACCCAGATCTGGCTCGGGCCGTAGAAGTCGTGGTACATCAAGACGACTTCGGCATGCGACGTTTTTGTAGCGGGCGGGAGGATCGACGCGGCGACCCAGTCTCGGTCCACGCCGAACGGGCTGCAGCTGGTGGCGCACTGCGGGATGGGGCCGGCGCCGTGCGTCCACGAGCTGCCGTGGTCGACCGACTTCCACACGTCGGCCTGCAGCGGGGCCACACCCTGGCTGCCGGCGAGGTTGCAGAGGTAGACGGAGTTGGCCTGGTCGGTCGCCAGGCAGTCGTCGCCGCTGCTGGGATCGGCGGTCGTCACCTGCTTCCATGTCGTGCCGAGGTCGGTCGACCTGTAAGTGAGGGTTCCGCCCTGGGGCGTCGTGTCGTAAAGCCGGCCGGCGTTGTCGGCCACGATGGACGGTTCGCCGCCATATGCACCGACGTTGGAAACGGTGTAGCCAGGCGGGTTGGCCGCCAGGGCCCCCGGCGAAAGACCCACTGCCGCGGCCACGACGGCCACGACGCCAGGCGCAGCGACGAACCGGATTATTCGCATTTTCCCGCACCCCCCGAAAATTCGGGTCCTTGCCGGACCCGCACAGCCACCATCAACGTATCACGCGGCCAGGCTCGTCTAGGGTTTGCGCCACAGCAGGGTGTATCGAAAGTAAAGGCGGCGTCGCACCTCGACTCCCGGGAGCCGGTCGATCGCTGCCATCTTTATTTCGGAGTAATTCATGACTGGGTCGATCCGCGGCGCCGGCGATTGCCACCATCCCTGACGCAACCGTGCGATTCTGGCCACCGGTACCGACAGCAGGCTCACGGCATAATCGGCCGGCGATTGGTCTCGAGCGAGGCCGACCACGGCGAGAACGCCGCCACCAGTGAGTAGATCGGCCATGCGGGTCAGAGCGGCCGCGAACGGCATGTGATGAATCACGGCGACGGCGACGATGAAATCAAAGGACTTCCCATGCAGCGGAGCGCTGAGGAAGTCGCCGTCGATGAAATCCACGTTCTCAGCGAGGACGCCCTTGCGCGCGAGCGCGATCATGTCCGGCGACGAGTCGATTCCTGTCACGTGGTGCGCACGCGACGCGAGCTTGTGCGTCAGAACTCCGTCTGCGCATCCGACGTCGAGCGCGCGATCACACGACGAGGGCATGCGAGCGAGGATCCAGGGATGGAAATGGAGGTTGTGGTTCCAGGCCGCCGAGTGGCTAGACGTTCGTCCTGATGCCCAGCTCGTCGATGTGCTCGAGAAGGTCCTGCGGATCGTCATAAACACGATAGGCGCCCGCGGTCTCCAACTCCTCCCGTCCGTAGCCTCCTGAAAGGACGCCGATCCCGAGCGCGTGGGCTCGCTGGGCGGCCAGGAGGTCCCAGACGCTATCGCCGACCACAAAGCTCTCGCTGATCGGCCGCCCCAGCGCCTCAGCCGCGGCAAGAAACAGGTCGGGGTTTGGTTTTGCGTACTGCACTTGGTCGCGGGTGACGATAGGGACACCGGGAGGAATCTCGAGCAACCTCAGCGAGGTCTTGGCCGTTGCATCACTGCTGCTGGTCGCGATCGCCCATGGCACGCCGGCGCCGGTCAGGAGCTCGAGCAGCGCCTGGGCGCCGGGAAGCGGTCGCACCTCCGCGATGTGGCGACGGTACCCCTGTTCATGAAGTTCTCGCAGGTGGTCGGCTTCGGCCGCGCTGAGCTCGCGTCCGGTCTCGCGTACGAGCGCGCGCAGGAACAATCCGCCGCTCATTCCGATGCGGCGGTGGATGCGCCAGATCGAGAGCGGAATGCCCGCCGACTCGAGCGCTTCCTTCCACGCGACGACGTGCTGGTAGACGCTGTCCAGCAACGTCCCGTCCAGATCGAAAAGCACGGCGGGCCGGTCCGTGTGGACCTCTGACCAGGACTCACGGGGCCGGGTCGCGGGCCGCATTCGCTAACTGTAGACTCGCTTCACGTGACCCCCAGCATCCGGCTCGGGCGGTTGTTCGGAATCGAGATCGGCGCCAACTGGAGCCTGATCTTCATCTTCGCCCTGGTGACCTGGACGGTGGCCACCGCGGTCCTTCCGGTCGAAGTCCCCGGCCAAAGCACCCTCGTTTACTGGCTGACCGCGGTAGTCGGCGCCGTTCTCTTCTACGTCTGCCTGCTCGCCCACGAGCTCTCGCACGCGCTCGTCGCGCGAAGCCACGGCGTCAAGGTCGAGGGCATCACGCTGTGGCTTTTCGGCGGCGTGTCGAGGCTCGAAGGCGAACCGACGAGCGCGCGCTCGGAGGCTTTGATCGCGGGCGTGGGACCGCTGACCAGCTTTGTCGTTGCGGCGTTCGCTTTCGGCATCGCGTTCGCGACCCAGGGCACGGCCCTCGTCTCGGACCTGTTCAGCTGGCTCACATTCGTGAACCTCGCGCTCGGCCTGTTCAACCTCGTGCCCGCGTTTCCTCTGGATGGAGGAAGGCTGTTGAGCTCGCTGCTGTGGTGGCGATCCGGCAGCCGGCAGCGCGGCGTCCACAACGCGGTCCGGGTGGGCAGGGTGTTCGCCTACCTGATGATCGCGGCCGGTGTGCTCGAGCTGTTCTTCGGTCAGGTCGCGAACGGGCTCTGGATTGCTTTCATCGGCTGGTTCCTTCTGTCGGCTGCCGCCTCAGAAGAGGCCGGGTCGAACATCCGGGCGTTACTGCGTTCAGTCCCGGTCTCAGCGGCCATGCGGTCGCCGGTCGTCACGCTGCCGGACTGGGTCACGGTCGAGCGGTTCCTCGAGTCCGTCGCGCCGAATCACAGCTTCACCACGTACCCAATCCATGAGCCTTCGGGGAAGCTGACCGGCGTGGTGCGCCTCTCAGAGCTCGTGCGCCTGCCGGCTTCCGATCGCGCCACGAAGCACCTCATCGACGTGGCGCGGCCGATCGCCGATGTCCCGGTGACCAATCCCCGTGAAGATCTGTCTGCGCTCATCCAGCGCATCGGCGCCGGGCTCGAGCAGCGCGTCTTGGTTTTTGACAACGGCGCACTGGTCGGCATCGTCTCCCCGGCCGACGTCGCGCGCGTCCTCACCCTCAGGCAATCGCTGACGACCGCGCCGAAGGCTTAGGCCTATTTCTTCTCGGTCGGCTTGCGCACAGCCTTCTCGATCTCGTCGCTGAGGTCGCGAAACGTCTCCGCGATCGCGATCCCGAACGAACGCGCGGTCTCTTTCGTCTTGGTGCGCACCTCAGGATCGCGGGTCGCGGTCTCGAGCGACCTGAACACCGCGTCAGCCGCGTGACGAAGCTGGTCGAGGGACCTGTTCAGCTCGGCCGTGTTCCTCTCGTCGCCTGCGCTGCGGTAGTGACGCTTCAGCTCGCCGGCCAGTCCCTGGATGTCCGACTCGAATCGGTCCCAGGCCTTCTTGTTTCCTTCGTAGGCCATCAGCGATCCTCCTTCTGGTCAAGAGTCACGACTAAAGGATGACTGTGCCGATGCTCCGGCGGGGCGCCAACACCTTCCAGACTTAGAGCCTCTAGATTTTTAGAATAACTGTAAGTTACAATGGGCTCAAAAGTTGGAGGAGGTGGCGTGATGAACTCGATCGGCGCTCGGAGGTGGTGGGCTTTGGCGGCGATCACGCTCGGCGTGCTCGCCGTCGGGCTGGACGTGACCGTGCTCAGCGTGGCGCTGCCGACCCTTGCGGTCTCGCTCAAGGCGTCCGAGTCGGACCTGCAGTGGTTCTCCTCCGGGTACGCGCTGACGCTGGCCGCCGGCATGCTCCCCGCCGGCGTGCTCGGAGACCGGTTCGGACGCAAGCGAATCCTACTGGGCGCCCTGATGCTGTTTGCGGGCGGGTCGATCGCCTGCGCCTATGCCCCGAACCCTGGCTGGTTCGTCACCGGCCGGCTGGTCCTCGGCGTGGCCGGATCCGCGATCGTCGTGATGGCGCTATCTGTGCTCGCTGTGCTTTTTTCCGAGGAGGAGCGACCGCGTGCCGTGGGCGTGTGGGCCGCCGCGAACTTTCTGGCCCTTCCGATCGGTCCCATCTTCGGCGGGTGGCTGCTGACCAACTTCTGGTGGGGCTGGATATTCCTGATGAACGTTCCGGTCGCAGCCCTCGGGATGCTCGCGGTGATCTTGCTCGTGCCCGAGTCCCGGGCCGAGCAGCGGCCGGCGATCGACCCGCTCGGAATGGTGCTCGCCAGCGCCGGACTTGCCGGTGTGACATACGGTCTGATCGAGCTCGGCCGCAAAGGCTGGAGCAATGCGCCATCGCTCGCGGTCGCGGTGGCGGGCGTCGCGGTCGTGGTCGGTTTCTTTGTCTGGGAGCGCTATGTCACGAGCCGGCCCGGTGGGCGTCCGCTGATCGACCTGACCGTTTTTCGCTCGAGAGGCTTCACCTGGGGGGTGATCCTGGCCGCGCTGGGAGGGATGGCTCTGATCGGAATTGTGTTCACCCTCCCGCAGTACTCGCAGGGTGTGCTCGGAGTCGATCCCCAGGGATCTGGCATCCGCTTGCTTCCCATCATCCTCGGTCTCGTGGTCGGCGCCGTGCCGGCGGACCGGATTGCGGATCGGGTCGGAGCCAAGGCGACTGTTGCCACGGGCTTCGCGATCACAACCGTCGGGCTGCTCATCGGCGCCACTACTTCGGTGGATTCGAGCGCGTGGTTCGTCGCCACGTGGATGGCCGTGGTCGGGTTCGGCATGGGAATCGGATTCGCGACCGCGGCGTCGGCCGCGCTGAAGACGGTGCCGTCAGAGCAGAGCGGCGTGGCGTCGGCGTTGATCCAGGCCATGCAGAAAGTCGGCGCTCCGCTTGGATCGGCGATCCTCGGGAGCGTGGTCGTCACCGTCTATCAATCCAACCTGACTCTGGCCGGCCTCTCGCCTGCCGCCGCGGCGGCCATCAAGCAGAGCGTCTTCTCCGGGATCGCGGTCGCGGAAAAGCTGCACTCACCAGTGCTGCTCGAGTCGGTCCGGCAAGCGTTCGTGCGCGGGATGGATGCCGCCCTTGTGGTGTCAGCCGCGATCGCCGCAATCGGTATGTTGCTGGCATTGGCCTTCATGCCGGGGCGCGCCGCGGTCACGACGGGCCAAAAGACGGCTGAGATCCAGGAGGTCGCATGACCACCGGCTTGCGTGAACGCAAGAAGCTGAAGACTCGAGCCGCCATTCAGAAAGAAGCGATGAACCTCTTTCTGAAACGGGGGTTCGACGCAACCACAATCGAGGACATCGCGGAGGCAGCCGAGATCTCACCAAGCACTTTCTTCAACTACTTCCCCACCAAGGAAGACGTGGTGTTTCAAGACGAGCTCGACCCGCTCATCCTCGCGGCGTTCAACTCGCAGCCCGAGGGCACCAATCCCATCGCCGCGATCCGCAACGCCATGGGGACGGTGTTCAAAGCGCTGAGCCCGGAGCAGGACACGGTGATGAGGCAGCGGATCAAGTTGATGTCGTCCACTCCTGAGCTGCGCTCGGCGATGCTCGGCCAGTTCGCCGACCTGGTCGACCAAATCGCCCAGCTCATCGCCACGCGGGTCGATCGTCCCGCGTCGGATTTCGCGCTGCGCAATCTCGCGGGGGCGCTGCTCGGGGTGATGATGTCCGCGTTGCTCCACACAGCGGACGATCCGAAAGCGGACCTGATCGAGACGGTGGACCAGGCGATAGCGCACCTCGAGGCCGGCCTACCGCTCGACTGGGAGAAGCGCAAGCACCGCTGAGCAAGGAATCCGCCGGGATGCTGCTTTATCGGTTCGTTGACGGCGAGCCGGAGGTCCTGCTCGTCCATCCGGGCGGTCCCTTCTGGAAGCGACGCGACGAGGGCGCGTGGTCGATCCCCAAGGGCGAGATCGAAATGGGCGAGACGCGGGAGGGCGTCGCCCGGCGCGAATTTGCGGAGGAGCTGGGCCAACCGCCGCCGGATGGTGAGCTGAAACCCCTCGGCTCCGTGCGGCAGCCGGGCGGCAAGGTCGTCCACGCCTGGGCGGTTCGCGGCGACCTCGACATCTCGCAGGTGAACAGCGTCACATTCGCCATGGAGTGGCCGCCGAAGTCAGGCCGGATGCAGGATTTTCCCGAGGTCGACCGGGCGGGGTGGTTTGGCCTCGCCGAGGCACGTCGGAAGATCCTGGCTGCGCAGGGCGCATTCCTCGACCGCCTGGAAGAGCTCCACGAGACGTTGCGGCGGCACGAATAAAGGCTAGGCAGATTCGGTTCCTCAATACGTATCGCGGAGGATGCGGTGATTCATAGATTTGGTGACGAGATGGGCACGATACGAATCGAGGCTGATGGCTCCGGCGATCTGTCGCAGCTCTACGAGTGGTTCACGCGGCATCGCGGTGGCATCGTGGAGCTCGATCGCGGCAGGAAGCTCGCGTTTGGAATTCCCATCGTCGGCGCTCGGGCTGTGATCGTCGCCGTCACGCTTCAGGATGAACGCGCGCCCGGATTCCAGCTCGGCGGGGTGGTCCGCGCCCTCTCGAATCGCACGAATGTGGAACCGGTCCGGCTCGTCTTCGAAGGACGTTCGCGGATTGGCGTGGCACCAGACGAAGCCGAGGCTCTCGCCACAGAGATCCTGGACGTTGTCTCGAAGCGGATGACCAGCGGCGAGCTGGTGGAGAGGGTCGCCTAGCCCACCGCGAGCTCCTGGGCCCTGAAGCCTGGAGAGCCTTCGAGCTCTGCATGCACGAGTTCATGACGCTCAACGCCGCGGCATTGCTCGAGCGGATGAAGGCGGACGACGTGGTGCTGCTCCACGATCCGCAAACCGCGGGCCTGGCAGCCCACCGAGCTCTCGCGGCATCGCAGTCATCTGGCGCTCGCATGTCGGCGTCGATCAGCCGAACGAGATGGTCCGCAACGCGTGGAAGTTCCTCACTCCTTACATGAATGGCGCCTCAGCGTTCGTCTTCTCGCGCCGAGCGTACGTGTGGGATGGTCCGGGTGGTTCGCGCATCCACATCATCCCTCCGTGCATCGATCCATTCACCACCAAGAACAGGAACCTCGCGGCGCCGATGAGGTGGCGCGCTCGGCCGTGGTCGGTCTGCTGCAAGACTGCGACAGAGCCGCCGCGCTCGGCCGTGAGGCGAGGCTGCGCGTCATCCGGCAGTTCCTTGCGCCGCGACACCTGATGCAGCAGGCGCAGCTGCTGACGAGCGTCCTCTAACATCGCCGTCGGTGGCGATCCGTTTCTTCCGTTCTGAGGACCTGCCTCGCGACGTCATCTCGCGGGACTTCGTCGGCGAACAGCACGGCGGAGTCGGCGCGTGCGTGCTGTTCGTCGATGCGGGTCCCGGAGAGGGGCCAGGCCCCCACCGGCATCCGTATGTCGAGATCCTGATCGTCCTGGAAGGGATTTCAACCTTTGACGATGGCGTGTCCAAGCGCACGGTCGGAGCGGGCGAGATGGCGGTGGTCGACGCGGGCCAGCCCCACGCTTTCACCAACTCGGGCCAGGGACGGCTGCGGCAGATCGACATCCACCTCTCTCCGGCCTTCCACACGGAGTGGTTGGCCTAGGCTGATCGGGGATGCCCAAGACCGATCCCCACGATCCTGGAGCAGAGGCCGCACGGCCGCGCTCCGAAGAGGCCGGCGACGCGGCGCGTTCGCCGATCAAGGTCGGGCGCGGCGAGGTTCGGTTCGGGACCGCGAGCTGGACCGACCCCACGATGACCGCGCCCGGCGTGTTCTATCCGAAGGGGGCTGACTCCGCCGAGGAACGCCTGCGCTTCTACGCGAGCCAGTTTTCGATGGTGGAGGTCGACTCGACCTACTACGCGCTCCCGAACAAGCGGACCGCAGAGGCCTGGGTCGAGCGCACCCCGAAGGACTTCGTGATCGACATCAAGGCGCATGCGCTCATGACCGGCCAGCCGACGGAGGTCGTTCGGCTGCCCAAGGCGATCAGGGAGGAGCTCCCCTCAGAGCTGAAAGAGAAGAAGCGGATATATCGCAAGGACATGCCGGGCGAGCTGCTGGACGCCGTCTATCAGCAGTTCCGTGAGGCGCTGCAGCCGCTGATCGAGGCGGGCAAGGTCGGCGCAGTGTTCGTCCAGTTTCCGAAATGGGTGTTTCCCTCCAACGAAGCGCGCGAGCTGATCCTCGAGACACGCCGGCGTCTCGAGCTGCCGATCGCGGTGGAGTTCCGCCACGGCAGCTGGTTCAACGAGAAGAATGCCGAGCGCACGGTGCGGTTCCTCCAGGACAACAAGATCCCCTACGTCGCGGTCGATGAGCCACAGGGCTTCAAGAGCTCGGTCCCGCCCGTCGTGGTGCCGACGAGCGAGGAGCTCGCCGTCTTTCGGTTCCACGGCCGCAACGCGGAGAACTGGGAGAAAAAGGACATCCCGCCCTCCGAACGATTTCGCTACCTGTACGACGAGGATGAGCTGGCCGACTGGACACCGAAGATGGCGAGTGTCGCCAAGACGACGCGCCAGACGCATGTGGTCTACAACAATTGCTTCTCGAATTACGGGACCACCAACGCGCGCGAGGCGGCGCGGCTGTTGGCGGAGATGCAGAGTTAGCTAATTCCTCTTGTCCATGTATTTCGCGCACCACGCGTTCAGCTCAGCTCCGTCGCGCCACACCTGGGCAACCCGCTCGCGCGCCTTCGCCGTCGCGATCCAGGGCTCTACCGGCCAGCGCTTCGAGTAGATCAGCCGCTTGTGCCGGAGCAGGTCGGCGCGAGCATGGTCCTGCGGGTAAGGCGGCGGCACGCGCTTGAGCTCCTGCCCCTCCACCTCGTAACGCTTCTTGCGCAGTCCGGCGACGATCGACTCCAGCGCCTTGCCCGATCGGTCCGCCGCGATCGCCTCGCGCAGCCGCTTGAGCTGCACGTCGTCGACCATGTACCGGCCGCCCGCAGCGACCAGCCCTTCGGCGTCCAGAGCGACATACCCGCCGCGGTCGACGTCGGCGTAGATATTCAGCTTGTAGGGCGACTTGTCGGCCGAGAAACGGATGTCGCGATTGGGCCGTGACACGCGATGCGGCGGACCGAACTCAGCCTCGAGGTCGGCGAGCAGCGCCAGCATCGGGGCCTTGACCTCGTCCTCGTACCGGCGGCGGTGCGCTTCGAAGTAAGCCTTGTTGTTGTTGGCTCGCAGGCCGAGAAAAAAACCTTTGAAATCGCCTTTCCAGCCGGCGAACTGGCCCGCCACCCAGGCAGATTAGCGCCACCGGCCCACTGCGCATTAATAAGGAAGCGGCTCCGAAGACCGCTAACACCCAAACCAAAAGAAGGGCCGCCACTCCGGCGGCCCTTCGCGGGAAAGGAAAGGGATCAGCTTGCGGCGATGCCTTCCTGGCTGCCTCCGCCCGGGACGGCGGCGACCTGGACCGGCGTCAGCGAACCGCCGGCGCCGATGCTGAAAACGTGCACGGTGCCCAACAGCCCGCTCTGTACGTACAGGAACTGCCCACTTGCCGCCGAGTCGGTCGCGCCGGGAATGCCGGACGCTGCCACCGCCGCGACGAGGACCACGGTCCCGTCGGCGTTGACGCGGAACTGGCTCACGGAGCCGCTGCCCGTGTTGGACGTGTATTCGTACCCGAGGGCCGACGTCGCCCAGCAGAGCGCTGCCTGGGTGTCTGAGACCGGAGCGCTCACCGGCGTGATCGTGTTGTCCGAGTTGACGGTGAAGGTCTGCAGCGAGCTGGTGCCCGCGAAGTTCAAGATCATCCGGCCGGCGTGGTCGAAGACAAATGCGAAGGGCACAGGCGCCTCCGCATTCTTGACCGGCGTCGCCGACAGCCGGCCGTCCGGACCGGCCGAGAAGACGTCAACCGTGTTGTGCGTCTTGGTCGTGACGATCAGGTGCTCGCCGTCGGGGGTGAATCCAGCCTCGGCGGGCGAGCTCAGGAAAAATGGCACCGGCGCATTGGCCAGCAAGAGAGTGCGGGTCGAGCCCTCGATCGGGTGCAGCCGGCCGCCGGCGATCCGGTAGCCCGAGACAAAGCCCTGGCCTCCGGCGTCGAGGACGTAGACGAGGTCGTCATTGACCGCGAATGCAGTCGGGAAGGGGCCGCCTGAAGAGAGGACCTGTGTCAGCTCCAGCCTGTCTCCGCTGACGTGGAACACCGAGACGGTGTTGCTTCCGGCGTTTACGGCCAGCAGCAGGCCGGCTTCAGGGAGGAGCCTCAGCGACCCCTGCGAAGCGAGAGGATCGGATCCCGCACCCGACTCGCGGCCGCCCTGGCCGCCGGTTGCGTAACTCGCTGCAAATGTCAGCGACCCGTCCCCATTGCGGTGATAAGCGGCGATGGAATTTGCACTGGGATCGTTGGTCTGCACGAACACTGCTCGGCCAGAGGAGTCGTCCGACCCTCCCGCCGCCTGCGCTGGAATCGCTGCGGCGATCGCCGCGGTCACCACCGCGAAGACCAAGCCAACCAGACGAATCTGCCTTTTCATACACACGCCTCCTACGCGAAATTTCGATTCGCACATGAGGCTGACCAGGCCGTGTTGAGGGAAGGTGACGCGTCGTCACAGGCCCGACACAAACGGTCGTAGCGGCTACGCGGCAGGCAGGCTGAACCAGAAACGCGTGAAGAGACCGTTCGAATCTGCGCCGACCCGCCCGCCGGACGCTTCGACGAGCTGCTTGACGATGGCCAGGCCGATGCCGGCCCCACCTCGTGCCGCGTCGCGCGATTTCTCGACCCGATAAAACCGCTCGAAGACATGGGGCAGGTCGTCGGCCGGGATGCCGTCGCCGGTGTTCGTGATGGAGACGAGCACCCGCGAGCGATTTCCCTCCGCATCGATCGACGTACGGCCGCCACGCGGTGTGTAACGTGACGCGTTCTGCAGCAGGTTGGCGAGGACCTGCGCGAGGCCGTCCGGCTCAGCCCGGGCGACCAGACCGTCAGGGACCCGCACCTCCACTTCGATCTCCTTCGCGTCGAATGCCGGGCGTGCAACTTCGAACGCCGACCGGACCGCTTGGGGGAGGTCGATGTCCTCGCACGCGGCGATTTGATCACCGGGTTCGTTGTCGGCGAGGGCGTCGAGCGAAAGCGACAGCCGCACCAGGCGCTGCGCCTCTTCGTGCAGCGAGCCGAACTGCTCCGGCGTCGGCGCGATCACACCGTCACGGAGCGCCTCGAGGTAGCCCTGGAGGTTGGTCAGCGGCGTGCGCAGCTCGTGCGCGGCGTTGACGATGAAGTCCCTTCGCTCGCGCTCCTGCTCAGACAGGCTGACAGCCATCTGGTTGAAGGAGTCGGCCAGGGACGCGAGCTCATCCGGCCCGGCCGAAACCACACGCGTCTCATAGTCGCCGGCCGCGATGCGCTCGGCGGCCCGGGCCATATGGCGAAGCGGCATCGCGAGCCGAGCCGCGAGGATCACGGCGAGGGCAACGCTGATGACCACGGCTATGAGCACCGCGATCAGAAAGATCGTCTCCACGCCGTGATCGAACATCGCCTGCGCGTCTGCCGCCGGCGTCCCTGCCTGGATCATCAGCCGGTTGAAGGTGGACTGAGCGACCACCAGCACTCCCACGACGATGATCGCGATCGCGATGAAGGCGACCGCGATCGAAACGAGGGTGATCCCGGTGGCGAGGCTTCGGAGCCGCCGCAAGGTGTTATGCCACCGCGCGATAACCGAGGCCGCGCACGGTCACGATGTAACGAGGAGTGCCGACCTCTTCGCCCAGCTTGTCGCGCAGCCTGCCGATGTGCACGTCGACCGTTCGCTCGAGCGCATCGCCCTGCGAGGGTCCATAGAGCGAGTCGAGCAAGGCCTGGCGCGTGAGCACGCGGCCGCGCGCCTGCACGAGCGCGACAAGAAGGCGGAACTCGGCCGGGGTCAGGGCCACCGCTTTGCCCTCGCGCCGCACCTCGATGCGGTCGAGGTCGATCACGAGGTCGCCATGCTCGATCACACCATGTCCCTTCGCCGATCCGTTCAGGTCCTTGCTTCGCCGCAGCACAGCCTTGACTCGAACGACCAGCTCCGCGGGCGAAAACGGCTTGGCGAGATAGTCATCGGCGCCCTCGTTGATGCCGTAGACGCGGTCCGCGACCTGGGCGCGCGCCGAAAGCATCACGATCGGGACAGCCGAGCGCTCGCGGAGGATTCGCATCAGGGCAAGCCCGTCCAGCTCAGGCAGCATGATGTCGAGGACGATCAGCCCAGGGTGAAACTCGCCGAACGCCTTGAGCGCGGCTTGGCCATTCGTGGCGGTGATGACGCGAAAGCCCTCGCGCTCGAGGTAGGTCTTGACGAGGGACACGATCTTCGGGTCGTCGTCGACCACGAGAATCGGCGCCGCCATGTCGAGATCCATCCTAGAGCCGAACCTTAGGCATCCAATATGAAGGCTGTTTAAAGCCTGGTTCGGGCTTACTCCTTGACCTGGATTGAGTCACCGACGCTGATTCGCCCGCTGGAAAGCAGGTCCACGCGCAGTCCCGCCCGATGAGTCAGCGGCTTGATGACGGGCTTACCAGTCAGCGCGACGAGGTGGGTGCACGGCTCACACAGCTCGGTGGCACGTGCCAGTACATCGCCGATCCAGAACTCCTTGCCGACCAGCTCGTTGAGACGGATGCCCCGCGTGGTGAGGTTGCGGCGCGACTCACCGGGCGCGAGGTCGATGCCGGATTCACTTGCGAGGCGCTCCATCTGCTCCGCCTCGATCAGCGTCACGTCCCGGCTCTCCTCGCCGTCGTCCTTCCAGAACCCGTCTCGCCTCGCGTAACGGTCGCCGGTCAAGCCGACGCCGGCTACGGCTTGGACCGAATTCAGCGACTGCATCGGCGAGCCCGCGGCGTCGGCGATGTGAATGTGCTCGACTGTTCCGTTCATCGCAGAGGGATTATCCGGTGCCCGGTGCAGCGACTGCTCGAGTACCCGGCTACCTGATCTCGCGATCGTAATCCGGGAAGTACCGCTGGATCGTCGAGAGGTCGAAACTGCGCAGGATCGAGCTCGGCGGCTCGCGCAGCAGAAGGAACTCGAAGCTCCGTTCGACGAGGTCTTCGACGTTGCGCTGCTGGTCGCCCCGGCCCCACCGGGCAAGCTCCGCCGTGGACACCTTCACGGTGTGCCGCGTGTGCTCGCCGGCGTGGTCGACATCGACCTGGCATACCCAGCCACGCGCGTCCGGCTCGGCCTGGACCCTCACCATCGCGACCCGTTTCCCGGCCTAAATCTAATGAAGGTTCAGCCGGCGGCGGCATAATGCGGCCAACTTGGCTGCAAACTGGGCACTTAACGATGTTCCGGCGCCGATCGTGGTCTACGACGGCGAGGGACGCGTCATAGAGGCCAACGACCAGGCGTACGCCCTGCTTGGGCTGAGCCCCCGCGACCTCCTGGGAGCCAGCCCCGAGGACTCGGGCTGGCTCGTGGTGGAATCGGTCGAGGGGCCGATTACAGTCCATCCCGTGGTCGCCGCCTTGAGGACGGGCCAGCCCGTTCGCGGCGTGCTCGTCCGCGCGCGGCGGCCAGGCGGCGCGGACGTGTGGCTGCAGGTCGACGCTGTCCCAGAACCAGGCGGCGGCCGGGTCGTGGCGACCCTGACCGACGTCACCTATCTCATCGCCTACAGCAGGGTGTCCAGCCGCTCAGCCGGCGACCACATCGTGGATGAGGTCACAGACCGCCTCGCGCAGGCGAGGATGGAGCCCCGGGCCATCCTGACCACCGTCACAAGAGCGCTGAGCAAGCTGAGGCCCGGCATCTGGGTTGCGTCCCTGATGGGCAAGGATCCATCCGACATGCAGATCGTCGCCACGAACGATGACGACGTTGACGGGAGGGATTACGCGGCGAGTTACGTCGAATCGATGAGGCTCGCCGGATCCCTCGAGACGACGCCGATCTCGTCTCGCGTCATCGAATCGGGACAGCCGCTTTTGATTCCGGACATCACAGTGGAAGACCTGATGGGCTTCCTGAACGACAGCGTGCGCTCGTACCTGGCGATCCATCCGTGGCAGTCGCCGGAGGTCCACCTCGGCGTCGTCGTCGTGCCGATGCGGGCTCGGGGCGCCACGATCGGCACGCTCGGCCTGTTCGAACGCCGAGGCTCAAACCCCCTGACCGACAAGGACACGCTCTGGATGCAGTCGATCGCAGATCGAACCGGGCTTGCCGTCGAGAACGCGCAGCTTTACTCGGACGCTGTCAATCGCCTGGAGCGCCTGGCGGCCTTGCAGAGCGTGAGCCTGGCGATCAGCGCCAGCCCTGACTTGAGACTGACGCTCAAGGTCATCCTCGACCACGTCACCTCTCAGCTCAAAGTTGACGCCGCGGACGTCCTCCTCCTGGACGAGACCGACAACACGCTCGCGCTTTCGGCCAGCACCGGCTTCCTGGCGACCGCCGTGCCCGACTACCGATTGCCCGCCGACGAGGGCGTCCCCGGAGGTTCCGTGACGGGCCGGCGGATCGAAACCGTCACCGCGATGAGCGCCTTCTCCCAGTTCCGCCGGCGCTCGCTGTTCGCGCGCGAGGGGTTCAAGGCCTACGGGGCGGTGCCCCTGATCAGCCGCGGCAAGCTGCTCGGCGCCCTCGAGGTGTTCCACCGCTCGCCCCTGACCCCGGACCAGGAATGGCTTTCCTTCCTGGACGCCCTCGGCAGCGTCGCCGCCGTTGCCATCGACAGCGCGACCATGCAGGAACGTCTCCGCCACGCCCGTTGGTCCGGCCAGGCCCCAAAGCCCACGAGGATCTCCCCCGAGATGAGCCGGACGGAGACCGAGATCATGCGCCTGGCCGCCGAGGGCATGACCAACCGGGAGATTGCGGCCAAAGTGCACCTCAGCCAGAACACCATCAAGTTTCACATGCGCCAGATCTTCCAGAAAACCGGCGCCGGCAACCGGACCGAGCTGGCGCACGAGGCAGTGAAGCAAGGCTGGCTTTAATCAGGTTGGGTTAACAGAACTACCCACATGGGTAGTGAATTGGCCCTACGGAGAGTGAACCGCTAAGCAATCGCTTCTTACGCTCACTCATAAGGGAGCGTGGTTGCTTTACATGGACGTTGTTACCACCTGGGTAACGGCCCCCGACGCCAGGGAAGCTGACGGCTGGTCGGGCCGTCGGTTCCTGGCCCTGGGGCTGATGGCGCTGTCGCTTGCCCTGCTGGCCCTGCCCCCGGCCGTGGCCACCCTTGCCCTCCTGGGCCTGATCTCGTGAACACGCCCGAAGGGATGACGCTGGGCCCGTACCGGGTCATGGAGCGGATCGGCCGCGGTGGAATGGCATCGGTTTACCGGGCCTATCACCCTGCCCTCGACCGCTACGTGGCGATCAAGATCCTGCCCGACTTCTTCGCGGACGAACCGGATTACCGCGAGCGATTCCAGCAGGAGGCGAGGTCTGTCGCCCGGCTCAAACACCCCAACATCCTCGAGATCTTCGACTTCGGCTACGAGGGCGGTCTCGCCTACCTGGTCCTGGAGCTCGTCGACGGCGGCACGCTATCGGACCACGTCGGCAAGCCGATGGATCTGCAGGAGGTGGTCCGCCTGCTCGAGCAATTGGCCGGGGCGCTCGACCACGCCCATGCCAACGGCATCCTTCACCGCGACATCAAGCCGTCCAACATCCTGCTCCACAAAGACGGGTCGCCCGTGCTCGGTGACTTCGGACTCGCCAAGATGGCAGGCTCCCTGCGGCGGCTGACCGGGTCGGGCACCGTGATGGGCACGCCTGAGTACATGTCCCCCGAGCAGGCGGCCGATGAGCCGCTCACCGCTGCCTCTGACGTCTATTCGCTCGCGATCGTGGCCTACGAGATGCTGACCGGACGCGTGCCGTTCGAGGCTGACACGCCGGCCGCAACTCTGCTTTCGCATGTGACCAAACCGATGCCGGCTACGCGTGAGCTGAAGGGCGAGCTCTCCGCCCATGTGGAGGATGTCCTGCGCAAGGCACTAGCCAAGACCCCGCAGGACCGGTATCAGAGCGCCGCGGCATTTGTCGCTGCGCTCAAGCCGGCCGCGTGGCCGAACCGGCGGGGCGCTGACCTGTCGGGGTTCATGCCTGCCACGCGACGTGTCAGCAGACCCGACCGAATCCCGGTCGTGCTGGTGGTGGATGACGGACAGGCGAACCGCGAGCTCATCGAGGCCTGCCTCGCCGACGTCGACTGCCAGGTCCGCACCGCGGAGGACGGACCCACCGCGCTGAAGGCGATCCAGACGTGCCACCCCGACCTGGTTTTGCTCGACGTGCAGATGCCCGGCATTGACGGCTACGAGGTGTGCCGGCGGATCAAGGCAACTCCGGGATCGAGGCTGCTGCCTGTGGTGATGATCACCTCCCTCGATGACACCACCGACCGCATTCACGCGCTCGAGGCGGGCGCCGACGATTACATGACGAAGCCCGTCGACCGCGTCGAGCTGGTGGCGCGCGTGCGCTCGGCGCTGCGGTTGAAGGGTGTCTACGACTCGCTGGACAGCGCGGAGCACGTGATCTTCGCGCTCGCAGCCGCGGTAGAGGCGAAAGACCCCTACACGGAAGCTCACACGCAGCGGGTCGCGGAGTCGGCGCGGCGGATCGGCGCCGGCCTCGGCCTATCGGCGAGTGACCAGGACGCACTCTATCGCGGTGGGCTCATCCACGACATCGGCAAGATTGGCATCCCCGATGCGATCCTCCTCAAGCCAGGTCCGCTCGACGCACGCGAGCTGACGACGATGCGCATGCATCCAACCATTGGCGAGAACATCGTTGCTCCGCTGCGCTCGGGCGCCGCGCTGCTGCCCATCATCCGCCACCATCACGAGCACTACGACGGCAACGGTTATCCAGACCGCCTCGCCGGAACCGACATACCGCGCCTGGCCCGAATCGTCGCCGTGTGCGACGCGTTCGACGCGCTGGTCAACGACCGTCCATACCGCTCCCGCAAGACGCCCCAGGAAGCGCTCGCGACCCTACGCGGGGGCGCGAGGCGGCAGTGGGACCCGGAGGTCGTTGACGTGTTCGTCAGCGACGTGGGTGCGGTGACCAGGATGGGTGCCGCTTGAGTTGAGCCTGTGAAAGAGCTCGTCCCCTACCTGCAGGACGCGGTCGCCATCGCATTCGTCGGTCTGGGCGTCGTGACCGGGGTCACCTGGCTCAGACGCCGTGACCCCGCGCTCGGCTTCCTCGCCCTCGCGATCGTGCTGCTGTCCGCCGTTTCAGGGCTTGGCCGGCTCCAGGCCCACCTGCCGTTCACGATCCCGTTGGTCGGCGACGTCAACCTGCTCGGGTTCATGGCTTCGGCGTACGCGCTTCTCCTCTATCGAAACTCACTCATCCCCCTCCCTCGGCGCTGGCATGCCGTGGCGATCGTCGCCCTGACGGCTGCCAGCGTCTTTTTGATCGCCGCCCAGGCGCTGTCGGCAACCAGGACGGAGCTGTTCGCCGTCGCCGTCGTCCTCATCGTCATCTGGAGCGCATGCGTCGGCGAGCCGATCGTCCGCTTCTGGCTTGTTGCCCGTGACCTGCCGGCGGTCCAGGCCTGGCGGCTGCGCTCGCTCAGCCTGGGATTCGGTGGACTGGTCGCCATCCTTCTCCTGGCGATCGCGACCGGCTCGCTCGCCACTCAGCCGCTGGTCCTCGCCAATCGCGCCGTGGAATGGGCGATGCGGCTGGTCGGCGGCGCGTCGGCGATCCTGTTCGATGCCTCCGGCAAACCCACCGCCAGTCGTGGTCTCGACTCCACGCAGGTCGCCGCGATCGGCACTGAGGCGGCCGGCCTTGGCGAGGGCGTCAACAGGATCAGGCTTGCCGGTGTCGACAGCAACGCGCTGTCCGTTCCGGTCAAAGGATTGACCGCGTCGGCGAACCTCGTCGTCCTGGCCGGGCCCTTCACTCCCGCTTTCGGAGGCGAGGAGACGACTCGCATGCAGCAGCTCATGAGCGCTTTCGTGACCGCCATCGATCGCCGGCACCTCATCGATGAGCTCGAGGAGAGCAATGCCGCGCTCATCGAGGCGAACAAGCACAAGAGCGTCTTTCTCGCCAACATGAGCCACGAGCTTCGTACGCCGCTCAACTCGATCATCGGCTTCTCCGAGCTTCTGACCGATGCGCGCGACGGCCAGTTCGACGAAGCGACGCGCAAGCGGTTTGTCGGCCAGATCATGACAAGCGGCAAGCACCTGCTCGGGTTGATCAACGACATCCTCGACCTCTCCAAGGTCGAGGCGGGCCAGATGGAGCTGCGGCTCATCGTGATGTCGGTCGCCGAATCGATCGACCAAGTCATCAAGACCGTCGAACCACTCGCCGCCAAGAAGAACATCACGCTGCAGTCCAGCGCCGTCGGCGCGGGCGATGTGCTCGCCGACGCCGGCAAGGTGAAGCAGATGCTGCTCAACCTGGTCTCGAACGCCATCAAGTTCACGTCCGAGGGCGGCACGGTCACAATCAGCGCCCTGCGCCTGAAGGACATGCTCGAGATCTCGGTCGCGGACACCGGGATCGGCATCGCCGACGCGGACCAGAAGTCGATCTTCCAGGAGTTTCACCAGGTCGATCAAGGTCCCGGCCGCAAGCACGAGGGCACCGGCCTCGGGCTCGCGCTGACCAGGCGGTTCGCGCTGCTGCACGGCGGCGACGTGCGTGTGACGAGCCGCGTCAACAAAGGCAGCGTGTTCACGCTGAGCCTGCCCATCCGTGGCGGCGCGATTCCCGCCGTGGAACCCGCCCCCGCCGTCTTGAAGAACGGCCACGGCTCTGGGCCCCTGATCCTCGTGGTCGAGGACGACCCGGCCGCGGCCGAGCTCCTGACTCGACAGCTCGTCGCCGCGGGCTACCGGACCGAGGTGGCGCGCACCGGCAACGAGGCGCTGGCGCGCGCGCGGCAGCTGCAGCCCGCCGCCATCACGCTCGACATCATCCTGCCCGAGGTCGACGGCTGGGAGGTGATCACGCGCCTCAAGAGCGATGAGAGGACCAGCCGTATACCGATCGTCGTGGTGAGCGTGGTGGACAACCCGGAGCTCGGGCTCGCGCTGGGCGCGATCGACTACCTCGTCAAACCGATCGAGGCGAACGATCTCATCGAGAGGCTCAACCGGTTCAACCTGAAACGCGCGTCAGCCATGGAAAACCTCCGCGTGCTCGTGGTCGACGACGAGCCCGCCAACCGCACGTTGCTCACCAAGGTGCTGGAACCCGCCGGCTTCACGGTCCTGCCTGCCTCGGGCGGCCGAGAAGCGATCGAGCTTGCGAAGTCGATCAAGCCGGATTTCGTGATTCTCGACCTGATGATGCCCGAGGTCACCGGATTCGACGTCGTCGAGGCTCTGCGCGCCGATGAGTCCACGCGCGACACACCGATCATGGTCCTCACCGCAACCAGCCTGACCGAGGCCGACAAACGTCTTCTCAACGGGAGGGTCTCGAAGATCCTCAGCCGCGGCTCGGTCGCGACCACGGATATCGTCGGCCTGCTCAAACGGGTGGTCGCTAATCGCAACGGGCTGACATGAGAGGCAAGGGGCTGATCCTCGTCGTCGAAGACAACGAGGCCAACCAGATGCTGGTCCGTGCCGTGCTCGAGCTGGAGGGCTATCGCGTGGAGCTCGCGGACTCCGCGTCAGAGGCGCTTGTACAGCTCAGAGAGTTTCCGCCTGACCTCATTCTGATGGACGTACAGCTTCCTGGCGAAGACGGGCTTTCGCTCACCCGGCGGCTCAAGGCCGACCCGGCGACTTCCGCTATCCCGATCGTCGCGCTTACCGCCCACGCCATGACTGGTGACCGCGAGCTGGCGCTGAACGCCGGGTGCGCCGGCTACATCTCGAAGCCTATCGACACTCGAACCTTTGGCCTGCAGGTCACCCAGTTCCTCGTCGACAACCCCAACGATGGCCGCCTGGTGGCCTTGTGAGTGGGCGCGATCGAATCCTCGTCGCCGATGACGATCCTGCAAGCGCAGAGCTCCTCAAGTACTTCCTCGAATCCCATGGGTTCCCCGTGGAGATCGCGCCCGACGGCAACCGCGCGCTCGAGATGGGCACTAGCGGTGAGTTTCAACTCGTGATCCTGGACATGCACATGCCCATGTACGACGGCGTCGAGGTCCTGGAGTTTCTGCGCAAGCGCCACATCCTGCACCCGATCAAGGTCATCGCAGTCACCGGGGACCTTTCGGAAGACCTGAGGGGGGAGCTCGAAGCCGGCGGCATCGACAGCTTCCTGACCAAGCCAGTCGACCTCCAACTCTTGCGTGCTGAAGTCAATCGGCTGATGGCGGTCTGAGAGCGGCGGTGATCGCCCTCACCCCGGACGCGGTCGAGGAGCCCGCCGTCGGGGTGACGCCATGGGCCCTGCTCGTCGTTTCGGACGCGCGCAAACGACGCATCGCCCACAGCGCCTGGGAAGACGCAGGGTTCGCGGTCGAGATTGCGACCAGCGCCCTGGACGCGCTCGAATGCCTCAAGGTGATAACCCGATCGCTCGTCGACGATTGGCTGTACAGGCCAAGCCCGCGCTGATGCGGCGATTCATCCTGGCCGTATTCGTTGCGGCCGTCCCGCTGGCGGCGATCACCGTTGTCCTCGCCACGCAGTCCGGCGGTGAGGGCGCCATGACCACGGTCGGCGACACCGGCCGGGCGCTGCTCGCCTTGGCCGCCACGGTGACCTGCGGGCTCGCGGCGCGGCGATCGATCAGTCGCACGCGTTGGGCGTGGGCGCTGCTCGCCGCGTCTGCCGGCACTGCGCTGACCGGTGAGATCGGCGAGGCCGTCTACACCTTGTCGTTCGGCGGCGAACCGCCATTTCCATCAAGCGCGGACCTCGGGTTCATTGGGGCGGTCCCATTCGCGATCGGCGGGCTCCTCGCCTTCCCAGCGATCCGAAACCAGTACGCCACTCGGCGCCATGCGGCGCTCGACCTGGCCATGGTGGCTCTTTCGCTCACATTCGTGAGCGCCGCCCTGTTATTGCCCCAGGCATATCTGAAGCCGGAATCGGCGTTCGCCTGGTCGGTGAGCGCTGCGTTTCCCGTATCGGACGTCGCAATCCTCACCGTGATCTTCGCCAGCGTGCGCCGCAGCCTGGCCACGCAGGATGGGCGGCTGGTGTTGGTCGTCTGCGGGCTTGCGATCACCGCCTTCTCCGACAGCGCCAAGGTCTTCCTATCGGTGACGAGCAGCCTCCCGACGATCGGCTATCTGCTCGAAGCAGGCTCCATGTACGGGTACGCCCTGATCGCCCTCGCTCCGCTGTGGCCGGAGCGCCGGCACGAAGAGCGATCGAGCGAGATGGCGCTGTGGCAGGACCTCATCCCATATCTCGGCGTGACGGCTGTTATTGCGACGGCTTTGGTGCTGTGGCTGGCAAAGCGGCACATCGATTCCTTCGCGGTGCTCCCAGGGGCCGGCGTTCTGATCGTGCTCCTGGCCAGCCAGCTGCTGTCCCGCGCCGAGGCGCGCACGCTTCTCCGGCAGAGCAGGGTGGCCGAGGCGCGGATCAGGGAGCGCGAGAACATGCTCAACAACGTCATCGACCACGCTCCGCAAGGCGTGGCCTCGATTGCCGTCGGCAGGCGGATCACGCACGCCAACCCCCGGTTGGCTTCAATGCTGTACGCGCCGCTCCAGGTCCTCATCGGCGCCAGCACCGACGGCTTTCTCCCGCCGGACTACGTGTCGCGGGTGTTCAGTTCCTTCGCTCCGGCCGGCGATGGCTCAGCGGAAACATACGAGTCCGACTGCCAGATCCGGCGCGCCGACGGCAGCCAGTTCTGGGTCCACTGGAGCGCCAATCCCGTCCGCAAGGCCGGCGGTTCTATCGATTACTTTCTCGCCACGTTCGAGGATGTCACCGCCAAGCGCGAAGCGGAGGAGACAGCGGTGGCCAACCTCGCTCAGCTCGAGAAGCTGAACCGGCTCAAGAGCGAGTTCGTCTCCATGGTCAGCCACGAGTTTCGCACCGCGCTGGTCGGCATCCAGGGCTTCAGTGAGCTCATGCGAGAGCAGGAGATGGGCACGACGGAGATCCAGGCGCTCGCGGGTGAGGTCTACAACGAGGCGCAGCGACTCAACCGGATGATCACCGAGATGCTCGACTTCGACCGGTTGGAGGCGGGCAAGCTCCGGCTCGACCTGAAGCCATTCGACCTGAACCAGCTGGTCCGCGAGACCGTTTCTCGCGCGGCCGTCTCCAGTCGCAAGCACGTCGTCAAGGCGGAGCTTCAGCCCGCCCTGCCCGCGGCGTTCGGTGACTCCGACCGTCTCACCCAGGTGCTCACGAACCTGCTGAGCAACGCGATCAAGTACTCACCTAACGGCGGAGAGATCTGCGTGCGGACGCGCTTGAACGGCGGCTCGGTGGAGGTCGCGGTCAAGGACCACGGAGCCGGCATTCCCGCGGAGTTCATCAGCCGGCTGTTCGGCCGCTACGAGCGCTACGAGGACAAGCACGCGGGCAAGATCATCGGGACCGGGCTTGGCCTCGCCATCACGCGTCAGATCGTCGAGATGCACGGAGGCCGGATTTCGGTGGACAGCGTGGTCGGCAGCGGGTCGGAGTTCCGGTTCACTGTGCCTCTCGCATCCGCGGTCGCGGCGGCCGTCACCAGGTCCGCGTGACCTTCTGAATAGCGCGCGGGCGGTCGGGGTCGATGCCCCGCGCGACCGCGACCTGGTGTGCCAGCAGCTGTCCGAGCACCGCCAGCGGGATCGGGGTCAGCTCTTCGGGCAGACCCGAAACGTCTAACAGGCGCAAAACGTGACAGCCCTTCGCCTCGAGGCGCGCCTTTACCGATTCCAGGTCTGAAGCCACCCGGCCTTTTCCATCCACGATCAGCACAGGCAGGCCCGCCTCGACGATCGCTATGGGCCCATGCTCGAAATCCGCAACCGACCACGCTCGCGCGAGGACGTAGCTCGTTTCGCTCAGCTTGAGCGCTACCTCCTCCGCCGTCGAGAAGTTGAAACCGCGGCCTAGCACGACCGCGCGTGGACCCATCAATGGCGGCACCAGCGCTGCGAGGTCGTGCTCCCTTTCGAGCGTGCGCGCGATGGCGTCCGGCACGGCCGCGAGCGCCGCAGCAAACGCGCGCTCCGGATTCATCGACTGCGAGATGAGCGCCAGCGAGAGAAGGCTCGCGGTGTATGTCTTCGACGCCGGCACGCTGAGCTCAGGTCCGGCTTCCATCAGCATGACGAGCTCGGCGGCACGGGCGAGCTTGGACGCGGCGTCGTTGGTGATCGCAACCGTCAGCGACCCCTGCCTTCTTGCCTCCTCGACCACAGCGATCACGTCCGGCGATTCTCCTGACTGAGAGATTCCGATCACGCACTGGCCGTCGAGTCGAGGAGGACGCCCGTAATGGGTGAACAGCGACGGCGCGGCGAGCGCCACGAGAGCCTGGTTGCGCACGCCGAACAGGTACTTCGCGTAGAGCGCGGCATTGTCGGAGCTGCCCCGCGCGGCGATGACGAAGCCTCGCGGCGGAGCCTCCCGAATCCTCTCCCCGATCGTGCCCGCAGAAGCCGCCCCACGCGCGAGCAGCCGCGCCGCCACGACGACCTGTTCAGCGATCTCCTCGCGGAAACGACTCACTGTCGCAACAGCTCCTCCGCCAGAAGCAGCGCGCCTTCGACCGGTGGACGCTCGAGGCGCACGCAGGGGGAGGCCAGCTCCTCCCGCACGGCCGCCTCGAGCCTCGGCTGGTTGAGAAGCAGGCCGCCCGCCAGCACGACGGGGCCATCGACCGCGAGCGACTGGCGCACTTCGCGGACCAGGGTTCCGAGCTCCATGGCCGCGCGGCGGATGATCTCCTCGGCGCCTGGATCCGAATCCGCGGTGTCGAACACGGACGATGCAACACCCGCCCATTGCATCGGTTCGTGACGCGAGTGCAAGGCGGCGGTCAGCTGTCTTGGGTCGCGCGCGTGGCAGGCAGAGAGCAGCGCATCGCCAAGCGTGCCCAGCGGAGCGCCGGCGTCGGCGCGGCCCAGCACCTTGCGCGTCGCCTCGCGCGTGATCCACACTCCCCCTCCTTCGTCTCCGATCATCCATCCCCATCCGCCGCGCTTGGCTTCTCGGCCGTCGCGCGTGTGGCCGTAGGCCACCGAGCCTGTGCCGGCGACCAGCGCGATGCCTTCATCCACCGCTGCGGCGGCCAGGACAAGCCTCGCGTCGTGGACCACGCTGAGCCTGCAGTCCGGCAGCAAGCGCCCGAGCAGCTTCTCGAGTCGCGTGCGCCCCGCCGGAATATCGGCGCCGGCGGCACCCGCGCAGCAGGCGGTGGGCCGGATGGGGCCGAGCTTGGCGAGCAGCTCAGTGAGCCGGTCGTCGACGAGCTCTGCGTCGAGCGTGGCGACGTTTGCTCCGGGCCCCTCGACGTGAATGTCGGCGCCCGCGTTACGGCGCAGCCGGGCGCGGCTCGCGGAACCACCGATGTCTAAACCAAGGAGAGTTGTGCCTAAGAGGGTCGCTGAAATTTCACCACCCCTCGGATCATCGTCAGCCGGACTCGGAGCTGGGCGTCGAGCACGACAAGGTCCGCGCACGCGCCGACGCTGATGCGGCCCAGCCGGCGTTCGCCCAGGACACGCGCGGGGACCGACGAGGCAAGGCCGATCGCGCGCGCCACCCCGACGCCGGGCAGGTGCGCCACCAGGCGGAGGAGGTCCGGCATGGTGGCAGCGCTTCCCGCCAGGGTTCCGTCTTCGAGGCGCACGACCTTGCCGTCGCTGACCACAGAGCGGCCCGAGAGCACGTAGGTGCCAGGCGGCTCGCCGGCCGCCGCGGTCTGGTCCGTCGTCAGCGCGATGCGCGAATAGCCCTTGACTCGAACCAGCTGCTCGCAGATCGAGGGATGCACATGCTCACCGTCGGCGATCAGACCCGCCGTCACGCGAGGGTCGAGCGCAAGAGCAAGCGCGATGCCCGGCCGTCGATGGTGAACCTGAGGCATGGCGTTGTAGATGTGCGTGGCAAAGCGGACCCCGGCCGCGATCGCCTTGCGACCCTGCTCGAAATCCGCGGCGGTATGGCCCGCGGCGACGACGATGCCGGAGCGATGGAGCCGCTCCGTGGCGGCCAGGCCGCCCGGCAGCTCCGGCGCAAGCGTGACGAGTCGGGGACGGGCCGCCATCATCACGTCGACGTTTCCCGCAGTGGGCTCAGCGAGATGGTTGCGCAGGTGCGCTCCCCGGAATGACGGATTCAGAAACGGCCCTTCGACGTGCGCGCCCAGCACCCTGGCTCCGGGGGCTTCGGAGGCGGCTCCAACCGCGGCGGTGAATGCGGCGCCAACCTCGACCGGCTCCGAGATCAGGGTGGGCAGGAAGGCCGTGACGCCGGTGGCCGGCAGCGCGTCCGACATCGCGGCGATCGCGTCTGCACCGGCGGCGGCGTCATGGCCTCCGAAACCGTTGACCTGGAGGTCGATGAAGCCTGGCGCGATGACCTCTCCCGGCCCGGCGACGAACTCTTCGTCGGGTCGCTCGGGTGGGCGGCCCCGACCGATCCACGTGATCGCATCGCCCTCGACGAGCACGCTGTCCGCGCCGTCCGCTCCGTTGGTGCCGTGAAGCAGGCCACGCAGGAGGATCCTCACGGCCGGCGCGCCTCGGCCAGCACGACCGCGAGATCGCCGTTCGCGGCGGCCAGCAGCACCCCCGCCTCGTCCGCGGTGACGCCGCGACGCAGCATCACGATCGCAACCTTCGGGTTTCCACCGGCGGCGTCGAGAGCACGGATTGCCTCCTCAGGGGAACCTCCGCCGACGTCCGCGACCAGGCGCGCGGCGCGGGCGCGAAGCTTGTCGTTGGAAGCCACCACACCGACCATCCGACCTCGGTGGGTACGAGCGAGGCGCGTGAAGACGGCAGTGCTGAGCATATTGAGCACGAGCTTCTGGACGGTGCCGGCCTTCAATCGTGTGGAGCCGGCAATCAGCTCGGGGCCGGTCTCGACCTCAATCGCTATGTCGGCCGCCCGAGCGAGCGGTGAGCCGGGATTGCAAGTGACCACAACGCGCAGCACGCCCGTGCCGGCGGCGCGCTCGAAGGCGCCAAGCACGTACGCGGTGCGTCCGCTTGCACTTATGCCGACTGCCGTGTCGTTCGAGCCGAGATCGGCATTCGTTGCGGCGGCTACTCCCAACCGGCGATCGTCCTCCTGCTCGGGCTCGTCCGCCGAGTGAGCCTGAACGAGGTCGGCCGCGACGCCAAAGGTGGCGGGGCATTCGGCAGCATCGAGCCTGGCGATGAGCCCGCTCGTTCCGGCCCCGAAGTAGTGAAGCCGGCCGCCGGCGCCCAGGCGCGGGGCGATCTCATCCACGGCGCGCGCCACCTGGCGAAGCTGAGGCCGGATCGCTTCCACGGCCGCGAGGTCCTCAGAGTGCATCAACGCTACGAAGTCGAACGCCGTCAGGCGGTCGAGCTCGTCGGCGCGTGGATGCACGTTCTCGCTCACGGGCGAAGGACCTCGGCCGCGGCCTGGCCGCAGACTCGCGCCGAGCCGTGGGTGGCGATATAAGCCTTCGCACTGCGAGGGCGGCAGGCGGGCCAGCCCATCTCGACGAGGACCGCATCGGGATGGCGTGCCAGCACCTCCTCGACCTGGGTCAGCTGTTCCGAGTGACGATGCAGGTCGCGCACGACGAGGACGAGGTCGGCACCAGGCGGCACGATGAG
>WNGL01000170.1_pt1 | contig 72054 bp, 109 predicted proteins | sample 5400591 | NCBI WGS metagenome assembly WNGL01 (sample SAMN13153377, study PRJNA577476) | soil metagenome | isolation source: 80 cm soil or saprolite under Garry oak tree replicate 1 | place: USA:California | collected 2016-06-15 | reverse complement strand
GGACACCGAGGCGCAGCTGCACGGCAGCGGCGAGGTGACCTGTACCACCACCGTGAACGCTGACGGGACGACGGCCACCAAGTCCGGCACCGCGCAGGGCGGGTACAACCTGGCGCTGGCGGAGGTCTGCGACATGGGCGGCTGGAGCCCCTGCTGACGACGTTCCTGGACGTGATCCTGGCCGTCGTGTGCACCGTCGCCGTCGGCCAGGTTTCATTCATCGTCTGGGCCTTCCGCAACCGGACGTCGCGGGAGTACCGTGAAGTGAGGACAAGTTCAGGGAGGAAGTAACCGTGAAGGTGAATACACCGCCACCGCTGCCCAAGCACGAGATCACCGTGCACGAGCGGCTGGACAACCAGGCACAGGCCATCTGCTCCTGCGGCCGGTACAGGTCGGTCATCGGGACGCCGTACCGGGTCAACAGGCTGGGAGCCAGGCACAGCACGAACCAGATCGAGAAGGCCGCCGCGGCACGCGCTGCCGAGGCCGCGCTCAGGGAGGCCGCAATGGCGCCGATGTCCCGGCACGACGAGCTGGCACAGCGCTTCGACTCCGACCCGGATGCGGTCGAGTGGGCGCACGCGAAGATCCTGCGGCTGATCGAGCGGGCCGAGGGCTTCGAGAGGCACTCGAACGACAGCGGCAGCCTGCAGACGGCCGCGCGCTGGCACCTCGTCGCGGCCTTCATGCGCCAGACGCTGATCGGCGGCGAGGGCTGCGTGGTCGCGGCCTTCGACCCCCGCCTGCCGGAGTGGACCCGGGCAGTGCGCAGGGGCGGTGACACCGGATGACGGTCGAGGAGATCAAGCAGGCGCATCTGGCGTACTGGAAGCACACCGAGTCGTGCTGGCAGGTCGGCAACCCCGGCGACTGCCCGGAGCACCGGAAGCTGTACGACGCCTGGCAGGCCGGACTGTGGGACTGCTGGGGCGTGTACGTCAACACGGCCTCGATCTACGCGACAGGCCGCGGCAAGGCGTGGTGGAACGACTTCCTGCAGTACCGCAGCACGCACCGCGTCCTGCAGCTGAACCCGGCCGAATGGCACGTCATGTGCGACAGCGAGGACGACGCGTGGCTGCTCGCCCTGACGATGGAGGAGGCCGGGATCCCGGATCAGGCGACCAGGGTCAAGAAGTTCTCGCAGTGCCGCCACCTGATGGACGGGAGAGGCTGATGGACGCGATCGGCTGGTACATCGCCACCATGCACGCGCTGCTCGGCCATGACGCGGCATCGGACGCACTCGGACAGGACCGGGGCGACAAGACCAAGTGCGTGATCTGCCGCTACGAGCAGCAGCTCACCGCAGACAGCGAGCAGGCGGTCAATGAAGCACTCAGGCCGCGCACGGAGGTGCTTCCGGATGTCGGATCTAACCCCTCTTGAGCAGGCCAAGGCCTTCCTCGAGATGACCAGCCCCGCACTGGACGACGCGTGGCTGGCCAAGGTGCACGACCGGGGCGACTCGTGCTCCCTGACCTACGGCGTCCTGCGCGCCCTGGTCGCGCAGATCGATCTCGACGCGAAGCGGCTGAAGGACTACGCCGCGTACTGCGCCGAGATGCAGGAGGACGAGACGTGAAGAACATCGACGAGTGGGACGGCTCGGTCCTGAATATGCCGGGATGCAACTGCCTGTGCACCATCGCCCACCCCGGCAAGGACATCTGCAATATTGAGGCGCCCCGCGCGCTGTTGACGATGGACGTCTACGGCACCCTGCTCGGCAAGGGCACGCGCGAGGTCGTCATGTGCGCGCCGTGCGCCGAGGACGGGATGGCCAGCCACCCGAGGGCGCGCGGCATCGTGGTGCTCGCGGCCGAGGAGAAGACCCCGTGAGGCTCTTCGGCTCGGTGGGCATCGGCCCGTTCCGCTTCGGCCTGAGCGGCCGACCGCGCATCCTGCGCCGCAGGCCGCGCCCCTACTACATCCACTCCGGATGCCCCATCAGGCACCGTCGGCCGGACACGGCGGACCGCTGCCCCAACGGAAGGATCTGACCGATGCCCGCTGAGGTGCTGTACAAGGGCCCGAAGCCGCTGCCCGGGGAGCGCTGGTGCTTCGCCTGCGCGTACACCTGGAAGGCCGCCGTCAACGAGCGGTTCGCCCTGACCATCGATCAGGCCATGAGTGCGCCCGACGGCTCGCCGACCGTGTGGATCGACGCCACGGGCACCGAGGATCTGCCGCCGCTGGCGACCGCCGTCGGCGTCGGGCTGTTCGGCCCCATGACGCACCTCGGGGTGCTCGAGCTGTGCTGGAGCCACCTGACCGCGATCCGCCTGCAGTCCACCGGCGGCCTGCACCTGCCCGCGCCCGGCCAGGGCGTGCCCGGCATGAACGGAATGGGAGGGCTGCTCGGATGACGGCCATGCAGGAGCAGGAGCAGGAGATCCTCGACCTGCTCAACCGGAACTGGTCCAGGGGACCGCTCGTCATCGAGGCGGAGACCGCCGTCGAGATCCGCGCGATCATCGCCGACAACCGGGCGCTGCGGCGGCAGGTCGGCACGATGCGCCATGCGTTCGCCACGCTGTCCCCGGTCATCCAGAACCTGTGGCGCACCGCCGTCATGCACGTGACGCCGGTGCTGGCCCTGATCGGGCCGTACCTGGAGGCGACCGCGCCGATGGGAGCCGAATGGGACGTCAAGGTCATGGCCGGGTACGAGGAGGACCCCGAGCCCAGGCCGCGCTACGGCGACCGCGGCACGTGCGCCGTCTGCAGCGGCGAGATCATGTACTTCCAACTGGAAGCAGGTGACGGCGAGGTGCTGAAGACCGGCTGGGATCACACCGGTCACACGGCTGACGGGCACGGCGCGCAGCTCGGAGGTCCGGCGTGAAGCTGAACGAGTGGCACAAGGCCGCCGCCTCGAACGGCGGGACCAACTGCGTCGAGGTTATGGAGACCGCGGACGGCTTCCTGGTGCGGGACACGAAGGACGGCGGCACCGGCCCGACGCTGGCCTTCACCCACGCCGAATGGGCCGCCTTCCTGGCGGGTGTGGGTGAGGGGGAGTTCGATGACCGGCGCTGAGTCGGATCACGAGCCCTGGCACGGCACGCTGGGCGGGTACACCAACCACCACTGCCGGGGCGACCAGTGCGTTGCGGCGCACCGCGAGCACTACACGCGCGTACGCGCCGACCGTATCGCCACCACGCCCTGGGACGAGATCCCGCACGGCACGTACAACGGATACAACAACTACAAGTGCCGGTGTATCCCGTGCACGGGCGCCATGGCACTGACCCGCAAGACGTGGCCGTCGGTCATCAACAGAGACCGCCGTAAGAATCAGCCGAACAGCAGGGGACGGAGTTCCGGAATGGCCATCTACGTGGACGACTACCGCGTTGAGGCGCGTGTCGGCGGGCTGCACAGCCGCTGGTCGCACCTGATCGCCGACACACCCGAGGAGCTGCACGCCTTCGCCGCGCGCATCGGGCTGCGCTACCAGTGGTTCCAGGACCCCACCGTCAACGGCAAGCCGAAGGCCGAGCCCGGGACGCGGCTGGCGGAGAACTGGCACTACGACGTCACGGACAGCAAGCGCAAGGAGGCGATCCGGCTCGGCGCGAAGCAGGTCTCCTGGCGCAGGCTGCCGGAGATCATCGAGGCGCGGTGGCAGGCCAAGCAGAACGGGACCGCGCCGGTAGCGGGGATGCCGCTATGAGGTGGGAGAGCGCGCTGCTCGACAAGCGCCCTGCGGACACCTCGGGCCTGCGGGGGTGGATCCGGCTGGCCTGGTTCAGGCACCGGCGCCGCACGCTGGAGGCCCAGCTGTTCAGCTACGGGTCGATACACCTGTGGCACGTCGTGAAGGAGCAGAACAACCGGATGGGAGTGTGGAGATGAGTCGGCAGACGGTCGGCATCGTCGGCCTGGCCGACCTGGTGCGCGAGTTCCACGAGAAGTTCGGCCTGCCGCTCGCCGACATGCCCTGCCGGATCAGCACGTCCCTGGCCTGGCAGCGCCACCGGATGCTCACGTCCGAGATCAGGGAGCTGCAGGACGCGGTGGCCGAGGGCGAGCTGCCGGGCATCGCGCACGAGCTCGCCGACTGCGTGTACGTGCTCTACGGCACCGCGCTGACGTACGGCATCGACCTGGCCGCGGTGCTCGCCGAGGTGCACGCCTCGAACATGACCAAGCTCGGCGACGACGGCAAGCCGATCATCGTGGACGGCAAGGTTCAGAAGGGCCCCCGATACCGCAAGCCGGACGTGGCCGGAGTGCTGGCGAGGCAGCAGCCGCGGGTCCCTGAGACAGGCCACGACACCGGGCCGGTGCACCGGCTGACCGTGAGCATGTCCGCGCTCTCCGAGATCGGCGGCCCGCACGTCCTGTACCAGCTTCAGCACCCGGCCGAGTGCGACCGGCTCCCGTACGGGGAGCGCTGCGCGCTGGACCACGGCGAGCGGACGGGCTGGCCGGAGATGACAGGCGAATACATGATCTCGGCGTGGTGGTCGAAGTCCTGGACCGATCTGGGCTGGGAATACGATGCTGGCGTCGACTGGGACAAGGAGGTAGTACGTTGACAAGCATTGCGACGCACGCGGCGCCGTCCGTGCGCAGCCCGGGATGGTTCGCCCGGCTGCGGGAGTGGTGGATGATCCGCAGGGAGCCGGAGCCCGACTGGACGGAGCCCGGACAGCTCCCTGACCTGGATCCGGATCCGGACCCGGTGCCCGAGCAGCGCATGCGCTCGTCCGCCCCGCCGCTCGGCAGCGGAGGCAGCTGGCCGACGATCCCGCCTCCGCAGCCCCCGCGCCCGCCGGAGCCGGTACACCCGCCGTTCGCTCCGCGTCCCGCCCAGCACACGCACGTGGCGATCCGGATGCAGCGGATCCTGACCGAGGCGTCGTGGGATCCGGGCCTGACACCGAAGAAGCTGTGGAACGCCATGGGCCCGCTCGCCGCCGAGCTGCAGGGGCTGGCGGCGCAGCAGGAGGACCAGGAGCGGCGGATGGACCGCAACCAGGAGACCGCGCAGGCTCAGCGGGTGCTGCTGGAGGACGCGGTGCTGCGCGGCGTGCCGGACGAGGTCGCGGTGGAGCAGGCCACGGCCGGGATCCTCGGGCGCGCGGTGCACGTGGCGGACGAGAACCGCACCGGCACCATGCCGAAGATCACCGAGGACACCCCGGATCCGCGCACCGTCGCCGAACCACGGGACGTGAACCCGGGAGACGTCGAGGCGCCGCCGGAGGAGTCTCCGGTGCACGAGCCGGAGGACCCGATGCCGCTGCCCACGCAGGAGTTCGTGGCCGGTGCCGACCCGGAGCCGGATGTGAAGCAGGATGTGAAGCCGAAGCCCAAGCCGCGCAGCTCGCCGCGCACGAAACGCGCCGCGCCCGTGCCGCAGGAGGCGGGGAGCACGTGATCTGGCCGTACATCGTCGTGGGCGCCGAGTCGATGGCGATGCTGTGGATCGGGTGGGCGCTGCTGAAACCATCCAAGAGCGACGACGATTGACCCATCCCACCGGCGCGGCCCCGCAGCAATTTGCGGGGCCGTTCTGTGTTGCGTCCGGGCGTGGACCGGGTATAGTTGTCATCAGTAGGACACGCCGGGGCCCCTCGGGGCACCAGGAAGCCGAGCGAGTAGCGCCCGATGAACTCGGGGTCTAGCGAAAAGGGATCTTCGATCCCCTGCTGCGGAGCGACGCAGGTCCAAATCCTGCGCACGGCGCGCAACCGACAAGTCCGTAGCCAATCGGAGCAGCCGGGCCGCCGTACAAGGACCCAATGGCACGGAGGCGCGCGAGCGCCAAACCACCAGCAACCAGGGGACGTACGGCGGTGCACAGCAGATCAGGCGGGCACCACGCCCGCCGACCGTTCAGGGAGGATCACCATGCACCGCAACTTCACCGATGTCTCCGCCGAAGTGGTCGCGCTCGCCGAGCGCATGTCCGAGCTGTCCGGCCTCATGTACGCCGACGCAGTCCAGACGATGAACCGGCTCCGCGGCGAGCTCTGCCGGATCCGGGGTGTCGCCGAGCAGGACATCAGCGCCGACGGCTACGAGATCTCGCAGCGCGCCTACGAGCGCTCGCGCGACCGCTGGATCCAGGAGATCTCGTCCCCGCACGCCGAGGACTGGCACTGGGACGGGGCGCACGAGGCGTACGCCTGGTGGATCCAGCTGCGCCCCGATCTGGTCATCCAGGACCGCTGCTGGTTCGCCGCCGTGCCCGCGCTCGCCGGTTCGGAGGTCTGACCGTGAACGTCTACCGCATCAGCGCGGCCACCAGGACCGACAGCAGGCTGTCGATCGAGTACGCGCCCACCAAGGACGCCGCGGTGCACCAGGCCGCGGACCGCTGGCTGGACGAGGGCATGCGCATCGTGGAGATCTATCCCGCCGAGTACCTGGGCGTCGTGGAGCAGTACGAGGCGCGGAACCCGGGACGGCCGGTGCGGAAGTCATGATGGACGACGACAACGCCGTGCACGCCGCCCGCGAGCTGCACGAGGACCGGGTGTCCGAGAACGTCGCCCGGATCCAGAAGCGGCTGACCGGCAAGCTGTGGATCCTGTTCCACGCCAAGAGCTACCTGCTCGGCGTGCTGCAGCTGCTGGAGAACGCACACCTCCTGCGCGACACCGTGCAGGAGGAGAAGGACGCCGAGCACCGCAGGCAGATGATGAAGGCCTTCGGCCCGGCCCTCGGCGAGCGGGAGAAGGCCTACCGCAAGCTGGCGTCGCAGGCCGCGTACTGGTCGGGCATCCCCGGCGTCGTCGAACGGCTGGAGCTGATCGAGAGAGCTCGCGACGCCGACGAGTACATGGCGCTGACCGCCAGGTTCGAGTCCGACGAGCTGCCCCGGCTGGTCCAGGCCTGGCGCGAGGCGCGCAAGGCCAGCGCCGAGGCCGCGGTGCAACGCGTCGCCAGGCTCCTCGACCCCAAGCGCAAGACGGTGTCCATGCAGGCCCTGCGCGACGCGCTCGGCATTAGGGAAGAGGAGTAGATCATGGCCAGCTACACACACGAGCAGCAGCGCGCCCTACGGAGCCTGGACCTCCCGGCTGACACCAAGGTGCGCGACCGCAACGGGTACCAGTGGCGGCGCGGCGGCGGCACCGGGCGGTTCTGGTACCGGGAGTTCAAGCTGCAGTCGTACGCCGCCAGCTGGCGCGAGCTCCTCAAGAGTGGACCGCTTGAGCGCTGGGACGCCGAGAACGAGACCTGGTCGGCCATCGAGCCGGGAGGGGAAGACCGATGAACCTTCTCAACGTACTCACCCCGGCGCAGCTCGCGGTGCTCCAGGCCGTCGAGGACGCGTCGCACGTCACGCGCCCGGAACGGCCGGAGCTGAAGGTCGGTGACACGGTCATCGCCTCGGGCTCCGGTGTCCGTGGACGCACCACGACCGTCACGAAGATCGGCCCCAAGTGGATCACCATCGGCCAAGGGACCGCGACATCGCGGTTCGACCGACAGACCTGGCGCGGTGGGCACGGGTACGGCATCGGAGCCTCCATCCGCACTCCGGAGCAGGTCGCCTACGACCAGCGGATCGCCACAGCTAGGAGTCGGCTGACCAATGCCGGTCTGCGGATCCCTTACTTGGCCGACGTCTCCGACGGCCGACTGCTAGCCGTCGCCGCGCTACTGGAGCTGTTGGATGAGGAGGTCTGACCAGCCGTGACATCGAGCGACACAGCACAGGCAGCGGCGCTCTCGCGGGCGCTGCGGAAGGCCGGATGGAACCCGGTCAGCTCGGACAGTCCGCGCCGGTACGACGCCGGTCTGACCGTGCGGCGCGGCCCGCTGGGCCTCGGCGCCACGGTGTGCCTGAGCTCGCCGAAGACCCGGGAGCTGGACGGATGGTCCAAGGAGATGGCCGCGGACCTGACGAAGATGGGCTACGTGTTCGAGCGCAGCGAGATGGAGTGCGACAGCTCCGGATACACCGTGTGGTTCCGCCGGGTGAGGAAGATGATGGTCCTGTGACCGGCCGACGGAGGGTCCGGATCCGGATCACCTGCGTCAACTGCCTGCGTGCGGATCAAGCGCACCGAGGCCACGGCTGGTGCCAGGCCTGCTACATGCGCTGGTCTCGCGCCGGACGGCCCGACACCGGACCGCCCGCGCCCTACGAGGTGCAGCTGGTCGACGACGTCGCCATTGAGCTCGCCGTGAAGGGCGCGCGCCCGTGGCTCACCCCGCGCGAACGCCGCATCGCCGTCGCCGAGCTGCGTCTGCGCGGCCTGTCCCTGAACGCCATCGCCGACCGGCTCGGCTGCACCCAGCGCACCGTCGTGCGCCACGTATCCGCGATCAAGAAGGGGGCGTACGCATGATGGCACGCTACGCGGCCGGTACCGAGGTGTCCTCGGACCGGTCCCGCACCGAGATCGAGAGGACGCTGCGCCGCTACGGCGCCACGCAGTTCCTGTACGGCTGGAGCGGGCGCCGCGCCACCGTGGGCTTCACCGCGCACGGCCGCAGCATCCGCTTCGAGCTGCCGATGCCCGACGCGAACGACCGCGAGTTCACTCGCACCGACACCGGGCGGACGCGCTCCGAGACCGCGGCGGCCGACGCGTACGAGAAGGCCGTACGGCAGCGCTGGCGCGCGCTGGCTCTCGTCGTCAAGGCGAAGCTCGAGGCCGTCGCCAGCGGCATCTCGACGTTCGAGGACGAGTTCCTCGCCAGCACGGTGCTGCCAGGCGGCGCGACCGTGGCGGACACGGTCCGAGACCACGTCGCCGAGGCGTACGTACGTCACCGGCCGCGTGCCCGCGCTGCTGCCGGACTACCGGATCGCCATCGAATCAGGAGGACACTGATATGCCGACCTATAAATTCGAGCGGGTCACCCGCTATGTCACCAAGTACGTCAAGTGTCGCGGGTGCAGTGCGCGGCTCAAGCGCTCCGCCACCCTCGGCCAGACCATCAACCCGTTCAACAAAGGGGCGAACGGCGTTCCCAAGACTCGCCTGCAGATCGTCTTAGAGCTCGAAGACGAGGCGGGCACCTGGTACCCGGCCAACGACATCTGCCGCAAGTGCGACAACCTGGCCCACGCCAGGCATCTGCTCGAGGAGTGCTGAGCGGTACATTGCGGACATGACCACTCGACTGCAGGCGCTCGTGAGGATCCAGGCCGGGACGGAGCGGGCGCGCTGGCCGGACATCATGCCCGGCGACGTGTGGGACGACGCCGACGACGTCAACGCCTCCCGGCTGATCAGCAACGGATCGGCGGTCGCCGCTCCGGCTGGCACGGTCAGCTACCCGCATCAAGACCTGAGGCTGCTCGACGGCGTGCCGGGGCTGCGCAAGGCGGTGAGCAACTGATGACGATCTACAGCCGCCACCCGCTGTGGGCGCCGAGCGCCACGCAGCGGATGCCGCGTCCCGAGCAGACCCTGCGGATCAGCATTCGTCCGGGTGTGCTCACCAGCCTGTACGCAGCTATTAGCCGGGACGTCTCGAAGGGCGCCCCGCAGGCGACGCGCACCCCGGTGCGCCCGGCCAATGAGACCGACTTCACCGCGGACGGCGTAGCCGATCCCGACACCGAGGTGCCGATGCCGCAGTGGCACCGTGGTGTGACCAACTAGCGGACCGGGTATAGTTGTCATCAGAAGTATCGGAAACCAGGTCAGGGAGAGACATGAAGGTCACGCGCACACGCACGCACAGGAAGATCGCGGCCGTCATAGCGGCTGCCGTCGCGGCAACCGTTTTCACGATGTACGAGACGTCCGGGAACAGCGACGCCGGTCCACCGGTGCAGGTGCAGGCCGCCCCGGCGCAGCCCGTCGATCCGGCCGCGGTGCTGGCGTCAATGCACGTCCCGACCGACGGTCGGATCTCCGGCCCGATCGACACCGAGGGCGACCAGTACGCCAGCGGCTCGTTCGCCGACGGCGAGCAGGTCACGGTGTATACGTACACATACACATCCGCCCAGGCCATGGCCGCCGACGCCGAGTACTTCAAGATCCCCGGACCCGGCAACGCGGACAGGGTGCTGCTCGGCTCCAGATTCATCGTCGTGGTGACCGGCGTCGGCAGCGCCTTCCCGGAGAACCCGGCCACGCTGGCGAAGGAGTCCGGCACGACTCTTGACTAGGCCTGCTAGACTTGTCATCAGTAGACAGTTCAGGGAAGATCAAGAAGGAAGGCCCCCATGACCAACACGACCCGCCCGCTCTCCCAGATCGCGCGTGAGATCGTGCGCGACTGGAAGAGCCCGTATTTCGGCGCCGTGCCTTACCTCGAGGCGATGCTGAGGCTCAACACGATCAACGACTCGTTCGGGCACGATGAGGCGGACGACATCGTCCGCTACTTCCTGTCCAACGCAGCCACGTGGCGCGGCGAGACCGCTCGGCGCGTCAAGGTCGAGCTGAAGGCGATGCTGAAGGCCACCCTGGCGCGCCGCGCGTCCGGCGTTGCCGACACGCAGCGCGCTGACCTCGCTCCGGATACCGACACTGGTTCAGACCTGCGGCCGGTTTCTTTCAGAGCTGCGCACCGCGCCGCATACCTCGCGGGCGACGCGGCCCGCTATGAGGCGGAGATGATCGAGGAGGCGTGCTGGCGGGTCTACGACTACGAGAAAGACGCCTACCTCGGCCTGGTCCGCGACCCCAACGAGTACTACGAGGTCACCGACTTCGGCTGCGCGGACTACGTGGCGTACGCGCTGAACCACAGCCACGCGCGCCAGCTGCTCGGCAAGGGTAGGGGCTGACCATGGATCGCTGTTGGTGCGGATACGAGGCGGCCGGATCCACCGTGGCCGGTCGCCTGGCGCGGTGGAACGCGGCGGCCGACGCGGTGAACCGCGCGGTGTACGGAGCCAACGAAGCCCAGGCGCGCGAGGAGCAGGAAGCCTGGGACGCGATGGCGGACCACGATGACCCCGAGTACGTGAAGCGCGTGGAGGCGACATGACGAAGATCAATGTGGAGAGGGAGATCACCACTACCACGCTGACGGTGCTGCTCCCCGCAGACACGCCGCAGTTCGACAGGCCGTACAGCAACGAAAAACTGCAGCTGGTCAAGCTGCAGTTGTCGTACACCACCATCACCCAGGGAGAGTCGTGGGCTCTCTCAGACGGACGTGTCGTCGGCTACGTCATCCGCAAGGACGGCAGCCTGGGCCAGCCCAGGGACAACGCTCTGTATGTCCACATCAACGGCCAGCCGAGCAATGCGTGGCCGGACTGGGCAAAGGCCCTGGCCGAGGAACTCGCACCGAGGCCGGGCTCCGGCCCTGTCAGATCGAGGAGCACGTCGTGAGCCACACCAAGGAAAAGACCCCGGAGATCTTCATCATGATCAAGGACTGCTGCTGCGGTGTGGACCATCGCATGAAGCGGTCCGCGTGGACGAAGTACCGCGACTCCGTGAAGGACAAGCTGCCCACGATGCCGGTCGGCAGCGGCCTCGCCTGCTGGCGAGTGCCGCGGATCTACGTCACCTGCCACGGCATCGCGGCGGCCGACGTGCCGGGGCTGGCCAAGCTCTACGGCTGGGAAGAGGTGACGCCGTGACGCAGTGCCCGTGGAAGATCCACTGGGCGGCCGGTCAGGAGCACACCACGCAGTGCGGCAGGAACAGGCACAGCGACCAGCACCACCGGGGCAGGCATCCCAACCCGGACTCCTCGACCGGCTACACGGTGATCCAGTGGATCGCCGGTGACCGCCGCGAGTACACCGGCGAGTGGCCCGGCCCGTGCGTCGAGACGCCTGGGTGCGTCCTGCACACCCGGCACAAGGGAAGGTGTGCGACGTGATCGAGATCATCGCGTTCCTGACCGCGCAGTACGACGAAGAGGAAGCCGCCGCGCGTGCGTCCGCCGAAGCCGACCCGGCGCCGTGGACCGCCTACGCCGTCGGCGAGCAGAGCACCGGCCTGGGAACCGGCCTGCGCAGCGGCCACGGCTACGGGTCCGTCTCCGCGGCCGACGACGTCGACCTGTGGGACTGCGAGGGCAGCAGCATGCTGTGCATGACGGCGCCGACGGCGCGGCACACCGCGATGCACGACCCGGCCCGGGTATTCGTCGAACTGGAAGTCAAGCGGGCTCGGCTCAAGCTGCATAGCCCCGACACACGCAGGATGCCGTCACGCTGCCTGGTGTGCCTGAGCGACCGGGCCGGACGCATGTCCGACGACTGGGAGCCGGACGTGTGGCCGTGCAAGACGGTCCTGTTGGACGCGGCCGTCTACGTCGGCCGACCCGGCTACCAGAAGGAGTGGATCATCGATGACGACTGACGTGGACGCGCGAACCCGGCTGCGGATGGCCCGGTACGGGGTTGCGGGCAACCCCGACGCCCTGAGGATCTACGAGCTGGCGAACGCAGCGCTGGCCGAGCAGGACGCCGAGATCTACCGGTTGAAGGATGCCCTGGCGGCTCTGGCGGACCAGGCCGTGCTGCACGCCACCGGAGCGCAGTGCGAGGTGATCATCGCGTCCGGGGTGGTGGACAACGAGACGCCTGGTACGATCTTGCGCTCGACCGATGACACGAGGAGCTGGGAGCTCACAGGCGGTGGGTGGCAGCTGAGGTGAGGATGGATACCAGCGAGGCCCGGACTACGGTCCGGGCCTTCGTCGTGCCTGGTGGCATATCATTGTCCGCAGTACGCTTGTCCCGAATCGACCTTGTCGTCAGCCGTCAGGAGATCTAGATCATGGGTAACTTCGGCAGTTTCCTCGCATCGGCCAAGCACCTGCTCAGCGAGATCACGGGCGAGGCGGCCCGCGCGGCCGAGGCGGCCCTGCTGAACCTGGAGTCCGAGGCCCAGAACGTGCGCAGCACGGTCGACGACCTGCTGGCGAAGGCCAAGTCCGACGCCGAGGCGGCGGTCGCCGCAGCCGAGCCCGAGGTCAAGTCGGCGGTCACCGCGCTGGTCGCCAATCTGGAGGCCGACCTGAAGGCCGCGCTCGCCCAGCTGGCCGTCCACGGTCTCTGATCCGCCGGTGGTAGCCACGATCAACGCGTTCTTCGCCTGGCCCGGCGGAGGCGTGTGGTCCAATCTGCTCGCCTCCGTCGTGTGGACCGTTCCGGCTCTGATCTGGCATCACAAGACGGTCATGAAGAAGCTGGACAGGCACCACGAGGAGACGATGCGAGAGGTGAGGTCGAAATGACGATCTGGTATCCGGACGTCTCCAACTACAACAAGTCCATGCCTCTCGAAGCGGGCACGGTCGCGGTGTGTGCGAAGGCGTCCGAAGGAACCGGCTACACGGACCCGTACTACGGGCACTTCAAGGCGGAGGCCGCCCGCGTCGGCGCAGTCTTCTTCGGGTATCACTTCCTGCACGCCGGGTACGGCGCGGCGCAGGCCGACCACTGCTTCGCCGTGACCGGCCCCGGCATCAACATCATGATCGACCAGGAGCCGACGGGGAGCAGCAACCCGAGCGTCCAGGACGCGGTCGACTTCGCCGTGCGCTACCGGCAGCATGGCGGGCTGTGCACCGTGGACTACCTGCCGAAGTGGTACTGGGGGCAGATCGGATCCCCGGCGCTCGCGCCGCTGCGCTCCTCGGGTCTGCACCTGGTCTCCAGCAGTTACGTCACCTACTCGGACAACGGCTCCGGCTGGCAGCCGTACGGCGGCTCGACCCCGGAGATCTGGCAGTACACCGACCGTCAGCCGTACTCCGGGCTGCTCGTGGACTTCAACGCCTACCGAGGGACCGTCGACCAGCTCAAGACGCTGCTCGGCTACACCTCCGTGGTGACTCCGCCTCCGCCGCCTCCGCCTCCGCCGCCCCCCGTCGTACCTCCAGGAGAGATCTTCATGGACCTCATCAGCGTCAGCCCCGACCCCACGCAGCCCGGATCCACCGGCACCACCGGGTTCTTCGGCGTGTACGAAGGCCTCGGAGTCGTCCACTTCGACCAGGCCACCTGGAAGGACTCCGGACCGGCTTACGTCACCCGGTACGGCCCGGTGAAGCCGGTCAGCCTGGACTACTACAACCGGGTGTCCGCCATGAGCGGAAAGACCGCGATCAGCCTCACCGACGCGCAGGTCGCCGCCCTCGGCGCGGCCATCGGCGCGGCCGTGAAGCTCCCGGCCTTCCCGACCACGGTCACCGGAACGTTCAAGTGAGCCGCTCGGACAGCACTCGAGAGCGCCGTCGCGGCAAGTACGGACGACTGCCCAACGACCCGAGTCGTCCGCGACTGCACTTGTCCCGCTCGCTGACCGGCGTCGTGCTCAGCTACCCGCCCGCCGACGACAACCTCGCCAGGCTCAGCGGGTGGCAGATGCTGGGCAACGACAGCCTCGGCGACTGCGTCGCCGTCACCTGGTCGAACCTGCGCAGGCTGACCACGGCCTGGCTGAGCAGCGAGGTCTACCCGCCGCTCTCCCAGGTGCTGAAGGTCTACGCCACGCAGAACCCAGGCGGCGGCGACAACGGCATGGACATCCAGACGCTGCTCGAGTACCTGGTGTCGACCGGAGGGCCTGACGGTGTCAAGGCGCTCGGCTTCGCCGCGGTCGACCACACCAACCCGGACGAGGTCAAGGCCGCAATCGCGATCTTCGGCGGCGTGTGGGTCGGCTTCGACGTGCTGGCGGCCAACGAGACCGAGTTCGACTCCAGCCAGCCGTGGGACTACGTTCCCGGCTCGCCCGATGTCGGCGGGCACAGCGTGCTGGTCGGCGGGTACGGCGCCGCTCCTCCGAGCAGCGCACCGCAGTTGGGCGCCGACGAGAAGTTCATCACCTGGGCCGAGGAGACGTCGTTCACCGACTCGTTCTGGTCTCACCAGGTCAGTGAGTGCTGGGTGGTCGTCTGGCCCGAGCACCTGGGCTCGAAGGAGTTTCTGGCCAGTGTCGATCTGGCGCAGCTCGCCGCCGACTACACCGACATCACCGGAAAGCCGTTCCCGGCGCCGGTACCGGCCCCGGCCCCGACTCCCGCGCCCACGCCGACGCCGCCCCCGCCGATCCCGACGCCTGTGCCGCCGCTGCCGCCGGTGCCGGTCCCGCCCGCGCCGCCGGTGCCCGTGCCCCCGGAGCCCAACGTCATCAAGTGGCTGATTCAGGCTCTGGAGCACCTGATCGCTGTCCTGAAGAAGATGCTTCCGTGACCGCATTCCAGCCGGGGGACGTCTGGGCGGTCGACGCCGTCGGGTTCGGACGCATCCCGATCATCATCGGGTCGTGGCTGGCCGGGCACCGCGCTCCGGTCGACCACGTCGTCACCGTCCACCACCAGGACAAGAACGGCGTGTGGTGGGGTATCGAAGGCCGTCCGTCCGGCGTCGGCTGGGTCGACATGTCCAGCTACTTCGCCACCCGCGCGCAGCTGCGCGCGGCACGCGGCAACTTCAGCCAGCCCCGGACGCTCGCGCAGCGGCAGGCCGTCTGCAAGCTGATGGAGGGCCTGCTCGGCACGAGCTACGACTGGGTCGGCGGAATCGTCGCCGACTTCGACGCGTCTCTGCACGCCGAGGATCTGGCCAAGATCGTCGACCGCTGGTGGGGCTGGAACGACGGAGTCTCCCGGCCGCCGCACGTGGTGTGCTCCAGCGCTGCAGCGTGGGCGTATGGCAAGCTCGGACTTGCGCACCCCGGCGGCGCGCAGGAGCTGGTTACGCCCGCCGACTGGTGGCGCTTCAACGGACAGTGGCAGTAGAGAGGAACAACCATCATGAGTGGCCAGTACACCGACGAGCAGTTGCACGTCGACATCGAGGCGAGCGGGCACACCGCGCCGCGGGTCACCCCCGAGCACATCGACGGGAAGATCTCCGGTGCGAAGTACTGGAACCCCGACGGCACGTCGCTGACGGTCTGCGTGCTGACGCTGGAGAACGGCTTCCAGGTGGTCGGCTACTCCGCCTCGGCCAGTGTGGACAACTTCGACGCGGAGATCGGTCGCAAGCTTGCCTATGACAAGGCCCGCGAGCACGTCTGGGCCCTAGAGGGATACCTGCTGCGCCAGCAGCTACACGAGGAGGAGCTATATCCGATGCAGCCTGTTCACCTCGGCGACGGCGGCACGGGGACGGACCTGTGACGACATCGCGCGGGGAGATCTCCCGCGGCGACGCGAGCCACCTCAACGAGCGGCTGGCCGGGAAGGTCTGGCTGGCCCAGAACCGGGGCGAGTGGCCGGTCACGCTGATGACCAGCGAGAGCCAGGTGGTCACCTGGCTGGCCAAGAATCCCAACGGTGCCGCCTGGGAGTACGTGATCACACCAGTGCGCCGAGTGCAGACGGTCAATCCGGTGCCGTTTCTGAAGGAGTTCGAACCGCCGACGGAGGCCACAGCCACATGACGGACGACCCGCGCATCGCCGAATTCGGGGTCTTCACACCCGAGCAGCAGCTCACCCCCGGCTACGGCGACCACTACCTGTTCTTCGTCGGCAGGGACGACGTGCACGGCATCCTGCTCGCGCTGCTCGCTGCTGAGACTCTCGGGCTGAAGCTGAACATGTTCGGCTACGACGACGACGAGCTGAACACCACGATCCTCGCGCTGATGGGAAACCCGAACGTGCGCGTGCAGGGCACCCTCGACAAGTCTCAGGCTGGCGGCGTGCACGAGCGAGCGATCCTCGCCCACGACGCGGCCAACGACCCGGAGTTCTTCAACTCGTTCGTGGTCGGCCAGTCGGCGACGCATCAGATCAGCCACACCAAGGGCGGCGTCCTGCTCGGCCAGGGCCTCGGATTCGAGGGCTCCACCAACTGGTCGGCCTCGGGCGAGGGCACCGGGATCAAGCTCGACCCGACGCAGAAGCCGAAGCCCGGCTTCAAGGCGCAGAACAACACGTTGATGGTGTCGGCCAACCCGGTGTTCCTGTCCAGGTTCGGCGCCCGGCTGGACGCCGAGCACATCACGGCTTTGCAGCAGGCGCACAAGACGTCATCCTGAGCACATGGTGAACCTGCTGGCCGAGTGGGCGCGGCGGATGGACCCCGAGGCGGTCGTCGAGAAGGCATCGGCCGTCTGGCGTCGGGAGGCCCGTCCGGAGCAGCGGCTGCCCGAAGGCGACTGGCGAGTCGTCTACTACCAGGGCGGCCGTGGCAGCGGGAAGACCCGGTCGGGATCCGCCGGACTTGCCGAGCTGATCGAAGCTGACATGGACTTCGATCCGCCCGGCGAGTACGGCATCATCGCACCCACCTACCGGGACGCCTGGACGGTGTGCGTCGAGGGCGAGGCCGGGATCCTGCGGGCGCTGGGCACCACGGCCGGTGAGGTCAAGCACGGCAAGTCCCAGTCGGTCGAATACGCCTACCGCAGCTACGGGGAGATCGGCCTGCGCAGCGGGCACGTGATCTACGTCGACTCGGCCGACGACGGCGCACTGCGCGTCCAGGGCAAGAACCTGCGGGCGGCGTGGGGCGACGAGATCGGCCTGTGGAAGCGCTGGCAGGTCGCCTGGGAGGAGTCGGTCCGGTTCGCCGTCCGTAAGGGCGTGTCAAAGATCATCGTCACCGGAACGCCGAAGGCCTCCCGTCCGGCCCGCAAGCTGGTGCGTCGGCTGATCCGCGCCGGACGCGGCGACGACGAGTTCAGCGACGGGCCGGTGATCGTGCGGAAGCTGCGCACGATCGACAACATCCTGAACCTGTCGGAGTCGTTCTTCCGATCGGTGGTCGGCGCGGCCAAGGGCACCCGGCTCGAGCGCCAGGAGCTCGAGGGCGAGCTGCTCGACGACGTCGCCAACGCGCTGTGGACGCGCGAGATGCTCGAGGAGGCGCAGAGCCCCGGCATCGGCGAACCGGGCGGTCCCGAGTACCTGACCTCGATCAAGATGGGCGTCGACCCGTCCGACGGCACCGAGGAGTCCGATGAGCAGGCGTACACCGTCGTCGGCCTCAACCCGATGCGGGACCAGATCTACGTCGTCGAGTCCTGGGGTGGGCAGGAGGCCCCGGCACCGTTCGCCCGCCGGTTCCTGATCCGTGCGGCACAGCTGGACGCCACCGTCGTCGTGGAGAAGAACCACGGCGGCGAGTGGATGATGCAGCTGATCGAGCAGATCCAGCGCGGCCTGCTCAAAGAGGGGGTCATCAAGAAGCGGGTGCGCGTGGAGAAGATCCACGCCAGCGAGTCCAAGCGCACCCGCGCCGAGCCGATCTCCGGGCTGTACGAACGCGGCATCGTCAAGCACTGCCAGAAGGTCAACCGCTTCCAGATGGTGGACCTGGACACCGGCGAACTGCAGTGGCGCGAGGAGACGGAGCGGTTCACCGAGCTGGAGGACCAGCAGGCCACCTTCACCGGTGCGCACGGCGAGCGGTCCCCCGACCGGCTCGACTCCCTCGTGTGGGCGGCCAGCCCGTTCCTGTCGCTGAGCTTCGGCCCGGTGCAGCGCGCGCTCGTGGCCAAGTGGGCGCGCAACGGCGGCCCGCTGGCGGACGCCGTGCCGCTCGAGCGCGAGCGCGGAGGCGACCCCATCGCCGCGCCGAACCCCGAGGACGACCGCCTCGCGGTGCCCCGGGGGGTGCGCCGCATGCAGCTCCAGCAGGCGGCTGCGGCGGGCGGCTTCGGAGACCTGGACGCCTGGGGTCCGCAGGACCCTGACGATGCACCCGAGCACGGGCGGCGCGGCAACGTGCGCTCGTGGTCGACCGACTCATCGCCGTTCTAACCTACCGGCGATATCCTGCAGACAGCGATCACCAGCGAGGAGAGCCGTGGCCAAGGCGCAGAGCAGTGCAGCAGCGTCGGATCCGCCAGCGTCCGGTTCGGCGAAGATCTACGCGTTCCCCGACATCAAGCCGTCCGCGAAGCGGGATCTGCTCGGCAAGGAGCTGGGCACGCAGTTCGACCTGGGCCAGCGGCTGTTCGCCTGGTACGGCGAGGGCGACGTCTTCGACTACGGCGAGTACACAGCCCGGGACATGAAGGCGATGTTCCGCCGTGACGGCATCTGCTCGGCCGTCGAGTCGGTGCTCACCCTGCCGATCCGCGAGGCCGCATTCTCGATCGAGCCCACCAAGGGCGACTCGGGCGAGACCGCGTTCGTGCGCAGCGTGATCATGACTCCGGACACCGAGGGCGGCATGGCGACCCCCGTGCACGAGCTGGTCGGGCAGGTCACCAGCGCGCAGATCTACCGACGGGCGTTCTTCGAGAAGATCTGGAAGGTCCGCGAGGACGACGGCAAGATCATATACGACAAGATCGCCTTCCGTCCGCCCGCCACCTGCCAGGCCCGGTACAACTCGCGCACCGCCGTCCCCAACGGATTCCGTCAACAGGTCTGGCTGTTCGGCGGCAACCTGATGCTCACCAAGGAGCAGAAGGTCCCCGGCTACGTCGACATCCCGAAGGTCCGCTCCTTCATCCACACCCACGGCAAGTACCGCGAGCCGCTGATCGGGGTGTCGGAGATGGACGTCAGCTACTGGGTGTATCAGACCAAGATGAAGCTGCTGTTCCTCTGGTACTACTTCCTGGAGAACCAGGCGATGCAGCGCATCATCGTCTACGGGTCCGACCAGCCCGAGGCCAACGCACACGCCGACGACATCGCCCAGCTGAAGGGCTCCGGCGTGGTCGGTCTCGTCCACCCGCCGGACGCCAAGAAGGCCTTCGAGGTCATCCCGCAGCCCACTGACGCCGGGAAGTTCTTCTCCGACGCCATGATGTTCCTGGAGGGCTGGCAGACGCAGAGCGTGCTCGCCGGATTCATGGGCCTGGTCGGCGGCGCGACCGCCGGGAAGGGCGCGTACTCGCTGTCCCAGGACCAGAGCGCGTTCTACCTCAAGTCCCGGCAGGCCGTCGCCAAGGAGATCGGCGAATCGCTGAGCTACGACGTCATCCGACCGCTGGTGATGCTGAACTTCGGACCCGGCGCGGCGTTCCCCACCTGGAAGTTCGGCCCGCTGCAGGACGAGCAGATGCAGGCGCTGCTCACTCTGTTCGGACAGCTGGCCGCCGCGCCCGCGCTGCACATCCCCGTGCCGGTGCTCGACCTGATCACCGAGCGGATGGCCTCGATCCTGCAGCTCGACCTCGACCAGGTGCACCAGGCTCTGGTGTCCACCGTCCAGCAGCGCTCCGAGCAGATGGCCGCCCAGCCGCCCCCGGGGATGCCCGCCTCGGCCGCCGCCGGGCTCGGCCAGGTGCAGGGCCTTGTCGGCGCGGCGCAGAACCTGACCAAGCAGGCCGCCCAGAAGCAGGGCGGCGTGCCCGAGGGGCTGCGCGGCGTGCCCGCCGGTCCTCCGGCGCCGCCGCCGCAGCCGTCCCGCCTCGGCGCGGGCGGCCAGAACCCGCCGCGGTCGCCGTGACCACCCCGACGACGCAGCAACCGCCGCAGCAACCGGTACAGCAACCGCCGCAGCAACCGAGCGATGACGACCTGGCGGCTGCGGCTGCGGCGGCGCTCGCTGTAGCGATCACCGTGGACGCGGCTTCGGCTGCGCTCGCGAAGCTGTACAGCCGGGCAGGTGTCGAGGGTCCGGCCCTGCAGGGTGCGTTGCAGATCGTCATGTCGATGCCACCCGAGGCGACCGGGATTGCCGGACCGGCGACCGCCCAGGTCTCCTACCTCAATCAGGTCAGGCGCGGGCAGATGGTCCTGTCGATCGGCCGACGGCTGACCGGCGACATGCGCAGCGCGCGCTCGAACGGCAAGAGCGCGCTCCGGGCGCTGCTCGACGGCGTGACGCGAGAACGGCGGTACTTCGGCATGCACCGGGACGCGATCTGGTCCCGCGCCAAGGCGGCCATGGCCGTCGACATGGCCGCGATGGAGCATGGGCTGCTGCTCGGCTGGATGACGCACCGGGACGACCGGGTCACGCCGGACTGCCTGGCGGCCGACGGGAAGAACTTCCGGGCCGACCAGATGCCGCTGATCGGCTTCCCCGGCACCGTGCACGCGAAGTGCCGGTGCACGCCGGTCGGGCCGTTCCCCGGCGCTCCGATGCTGCCGTCGGCGGGTGCTCCGGTGCCCGGCGCCCGGCTGCAGCGCCGACTCGGTCAACTGCTGGGAGGGTGACATGGGGGTCCCGCTGATCATCGCCGAGCCGACCGGCCTGTACCGCCGCGACCTGCGCCGGTTCACTTACGGCAGCCGCGGCACGCCCTGCCCCGGACGTGTGCAGGGGCAGTTCCCGATGGGGCACGACGCCACCGCGACGATCGAATACATCCCCGAGGCTGCGGCCGAGCTGGTCCACGGGGACAACTGGCCGCGCGAAGACGAGCGATGGCCGTCACAGTGCGAGAACTGCGACTACCACTTCGCCGACGCGGACGAGTGGCAGCGCAACGACCTCAAGATGTATCGCAGGCCGGACGGCTTCGAATTCGCACACTGGGGCAGCCTGGCCGCCGTCCCGCCCGGCACCATGTGGCGGCTTCCGTGGGCTGACGCGCACTTCTCCGTCCGCCATCCGCAGCACGTCGAGTCATGGTGCGTCGCCCTGCCGGACGGCGGTCAATGGATCACCAGCCAGGGCGCGTCCGGAGGCGGGTTCTGGACGGTCAACGGCACTCCGCCTGCGATCGACGTCAATCCGTCAATCTGGCACAGCCAGCCCGACGGCTGGCACGGGTTCATCCGCAACGGAGAAATGGTGGATGCATGATGGGCAGACTGACCACCGACCCGAACGACCCGGAGCTCACGCATGGCAACGACGAGGAGCCGGTACCGCAGGCCTCCGCGTACCTGGTGCTGAGCGAGGAGGAGCGCGCCAAGGGCTTCGTCCGGCCGGTGCGGCGAAGCTACGTGCACACCGGCGCAGAGCCCCCGTGCGGCACCCTCACGACGATGAGCACGGCCCTGGCTGAGACGTACGCGCGCAACCCGAAGTTCTACGGCGGCACCTACTGCTGCGGCTGCCATAAGCACCGCCCGGTGGAAGAGTTCGTCTGGGACGGCACGAGCGAGAAGGTGGGCAGCTGACATGACGTTCGCGCGCAAGAACGCGGTCCCTCTGTCCCAGATGAAGGAGCGCACCGCCAGCGGCATGCGCGCCCTGGCAGGGAAGATCGACGAGGAGCTTCCCGGCATGGCCGCGCCGCAGCACCTGCGCGACGCGGCGCGCGCGCTGGAGTCCGGCAACCACACGGGCGCGAAGCGCCACCTGCAGGCCGCGATGCACACCATGGCTCCGCTGTCGCTGATGCGCCACGGCATCCTCGACGACGACGGCCACGCCAAGGCCAAGGTCAACATGGACCTGATCAACCGGCACCACATGCTGGTCAGTGACCTGGAGGACGGCGAGGCGCACAACCAAGGTCTGCGCGCCACACCGGCCACCTTCACCCAGCCGGGCAACCTGCCGATGGGTGATTCCATGAACCCTCTGAAGCTCCCCGGCGCCGCCGGTCCCGACGGCGGACCCGGCGTGCCCAAGACGGTGCGCGCCGCGATGGTGCCCGCCCCGGCGCAGAACACCGGCACCGATCGGGCGATGGCCGGTGGCCCGAAGGCGCCGAGCGGGAAGGAGCGCCAGCTGCCGGGACGTCCGATGCCGCAGGCGGTGCTGTCCTGGGACGACATCGATCGGATGATCGAGCTGTCCGCGCAGACGGCCCGACTGGCGGCCACACCAGCCCCGCGCGGGCGGCCGGGCGGTCCCGGTCTGTACGACGTCGAGGGCATGGGCCACACCGCCTACCTCCAGCAAATCGTCAAGGCGCTGATCCGCAAGCGTGGGATGGACCCCGGCAAGGCGTACGCCATCGCCCGCGGTGCGATCCGCCGCTGGTCGTCCGGCGGCGGCAAGGTGCACCCCGAGGTGCGCGCAGCGAGCGCGGCGGCTGAAGGCGGGGAGCTGACCCGGCAGGCACGCGCGAAGGCCGTCCACGGCCACACCGCGGATTCGTGGGCGGGAGTAGTGGAGCTGGTGGGGGCCGCGGCTGAAATGCGCGACTCCCACGGCAAGTGGCAGGCAGGATCGGCTGAGCGCGCCGTCGACCCCCAGTACGGCGGCGGCACGGTGCACGTGGCCACGATCAACGGCCAGCCGATCAAGGGTGACGCGCACGAGTTCCAGACCCCGCAGCGTGCCACGGCCCATGCGCAGCAGGTCATTGATTCACACGGCGCCGAGCTCTCGGGGCGTGTCGGCAAGCGTCCCGGCCCGTCGAAGCCGAGCACGGTCACGACCGAGAAGGTCGGCGGACTGCACTACGCAGTGGTCAACGGCAAGCGTGTCGGTCTGCCGTACCGCAATCCGGGCATGGCGATCCGACAGGCCAGCCAGCAGGAACACACCGCCGATTCGTGGGCTGGCGTGGTCGAGCTGGTCGGCACCGCGGCCGGGGCGGCCCTGGATCCCAGGGCCGTCAACGGCCAGTTTGGTTCCGGAGGCGCGGCGGCGGGCGCCGCGCAGATGAGTCCCCAGCAGAAGGCCGCGAAGAAGCAGGCCCTGCTGGCTCAGGCCGCCCAGCTCAGGGCGATGGCCGTTGCGTACACGAAGATGCTCGCGGCGCTCACGACCGCGAAGAAGACCACCGCCAAAAAGCAGACGGCGGCGGCTGCGGCGGCCAAGGCGACCAAGGCGGCGACGGCCGCCGCGACTAAGGCCGGGTCGACGGGCAAGACGGCGTCCAGCACTCCGGCGAAGAAGACCGTGGCGGCGAAGACCCCGGCTACCATCGCGCATTCCACGTTCAAGGCCAAGACGGCTGGAATGAGCAAGGCGCAGCAGGTCGGATGGCTGAGGCAGGCGATCAAGGGCGCGCTCGCGCAGGCGGCGGCACTGACCAAGCAGGCGGCAGCGCTGTGACCGGGCCGGGCGAGGCGGGTACGAGCATCAGCGGCCAGCTGCACAAGCTGCCGCCGGTCCCGGACAACCCGACCGCGGTGGCGATGTTCACCGCGCACCGGATCAACGACATCGCAGACGAGCTGGCGCACGCCAAGGAACGCATGAAGGTCATGTGCAGCACCGGCGGAGAGCTGCGGCACTACAACAACCTGCACCTCGCCAACCACATCAACATCACTCTGGACCAGGCGAACCAGCTGAAGGAGAACATGCTGGCGCACTACCCGGCCGAGTCGGACGAGTGGCGGATGCTGGCGCGGGTGATGAACCTGGCGAACGAGATCGGGATGGCCACCGGGTACAAGCTGAATCCGCGTTCCGGCATGATCTCCCTCGACCTGCCGTCCGGCACTATCGCTCCCGTTCCCGGCGGCGTGGACGACCACCACATCACGGTGGTGTACCTCGGGCCCGACGTGGACGACGACGCGTTAGCCGAGGCGTGCGACCGGGCGCAGAAGGCGGCGGCTGCGGTTCCCGGCCCGTTGAAGGGATCGGTCGGCGGGATCGGATCGTTCCCGCCGGGTAGCGACGGGATGCCCGTGTGGGCCGGTGTCGACCTGCCCGGGGCGGACTCGATCCGCCAAGGACTGGCGGACCTGTCGGCCAGTGAACACAAGGACTGGAAGTCGCACGTCACCCTGGCGTACGTGAAGCCCGGCGAGCCGTTCCCGGCCCCGGTGCCACAGACCCCGGTGATCATCACACATCTGTCGGTGCATCGCGGCAAGGACGTGGTCCGGTTCCCGCTCGGCGGTGGCGATGTGCAGATGTGCATCAGTGACCAGCGGGTGATGGACCTGGCGAAGTCGGTGAGCCCGGCGGCCAAGGCGTCCTCGTTCGCGCACCTGCTCCAGACGATCCTGTACGACGCCGCGCACGCCCAGCGGCACACCGAAGCGATGCTCAACGACACGGACGACGCGTGTTGGCAGTTCGACGCCGACCACGCCGAGAAGCATCTGCAGGGCACCTACGAGCACGCGCAGAAGCTCACCCAGCACGTCCTCGACAACTACCCGGCCGAAGCCAAGTGGCTCAGGGAGCTGATGGACGGGGAGCAGGATCTGTCGACCATCTCCGGACAAGCACTGGACCTGGCGCATGACAGCTGGAAGCACCAGCCCCGGGACGCGCACGGCCGGTTCACGCGGACGTACAGCGCGGCCACGGTGGGCAGGCCGACGCGGGTACCGGCGGAGCAGGCACCCGCAGCGCCCAGCCCCGCCGCCGTGCCATCCAGGCTCCCCGAGCCAGCGCAGAGCAGCACGCCCCTGGCCGGTAACCCGGCATCGCTGCAGGCGGTCGCGAGGGCCGCCATCCACTCCCGGGTGTACACCGACATCGAGATCGGCAAGGCGATGGAGGAGATCGAAGAGCTGAAGCAGGAGGCCGTGAAGCAGGAGCGGACCGAGCCGAGGGCGACGCTGGCGGTCCACCTCGGATTCATCGCCGTCGGCGTGATAGTCGCAGCGCTCACCGCCGGGATGGCCATGCCGCTGGTGGGGATCCTGGCGACGACTACGTTCCCGCTCATCGCCTCCGAGCTGGCCGAGTTCCATGTCATCGGCCGAGGCCGGGGTATGAAGGCGCTTGCATTCCCGGTGCAGGTCACCAAGGGTGCGATCGGCATCATCAAGGGCGCGGCACACGGTGCGGTGACTGCGGCCAAGGCTCAGAAAATCCCCATCCAGATGTCCTCCGATGCCGGTACCGTGCTCGGGAAGGTGCACACCCTGGTAGTCCAGGGCCTGGTCAAGGGAGGCCTCACCCCCGAGATGGCGAACCAGACCGCTGCGGCGATGGTCCAGCAGTGGGTGCAGGTCGACGGCTGGCGCCTGTCGGCTGCGGCGAACAGCGACAACATCTCCGGGCAGCTCGATCATGTCCGGTGACTCGATCAGCCGCCAGGCCGTCGAGCTGGGCAGCTGGCAGGACGCCTGGATGCACGAGATGCGCGGCGCGCACGGCCAGTGGGTCCGAGGCGCTGGAGAAGCGTCGCCGTCTCCGCACGTCCAGGGCGGCAGCGTCGACTATCAGGTGCCGCCGCACAGCAGGCTGATCAACCCGCGCTCGCCGATCCCCGACCCGGCCGACCATCCGTTCTTCAAGGAACACCCGATGAAGGCCGCCAACGTCCTGCACGCCTACTCGATGGCCAACGAGGGGCAGAAGGAGCAGGGCATGCGCTGGTACGCCGACGCCGGGCTGGTGGCCGGTGCCATCGCGCATGGAGACCAGTACAAGGGCGCCGGGCTGCTCTCGGCCTACTCGCCGCAGACGTCATGGCCGGTCAACATGTTCAACGCCGCGCGCTCGGTCGAACTCGGCCGTCCTATCGGCCCGCACGAGGGCGCGACCGTGATGCAGTCGCACGCCAACGCCGCTCAGAAGATCTTCGACGGCAAGAGCTTCGACGAGGCGCTGCCAGCGCCCAAGACCAACGCCTTCGCCCGGCTGATCGAGAACAAGGGGCAGGACGACCCGAACGACCCGTACGGCGAGGTGGTGATCGACCGGCACGCCCTGTCCGTGGCGGCCGGTGAACGGCTCAGCGACAAGGACAAGCCACCGATCGGCGATGACCGGTACTACCAGGTGGTAGCCGACGAGTACCGCAAGGCAGCGATCGAGGCCAGCAAGCGCGAGGGCCGTACGATCACACCAAGCCAGATGCAGGCGATCACCTGGCTGGTCCAGCAACAGGCGAACGAGGCCCAGGACGCCGCCGTCACGGACCCGAAGTTGAAGGGGATGGCGAAGGGCCGGGGCACCCGCACCGCCAACGCGTGGAAGACCTGGATCGCACACGCGCAGCAGCAGAACATCGCCACGGCGTCCGGCACCACGGCGCTGTCGATGGAGTTGGACTTCGGCTGGGAGGACCAACTCCGGGACGCGCACGGCCGGTGGTCCACGTCCGGCGGCGTGATGGCTCCGCACGTCGACCCGATGGGCTTCTCGCTCGATCCGAAAACGGGGAAGGCGCCGACCGGAGGATTCATGGTCGCGTTGCCGGGCCACACGCACCAGTACCCCGACACGATCATGAAGGACGAGAAGCAGCTTGCCGACGCCATCGACAAGTTCCTGATGTCCGAGCGGGAGGCCTTCAAGCGACCCGGCGTCCACCTCGGCGGATGGGTCAGCGACGGTAAGCTGTGGTTGGACCCGTCGGAGAACATCGCCGATCGCACCGAGGCGATCGGCGCGGGCAAGAGCCGGGACCAGCTCGCTATCTGGGATGTGGCAGGAGGTCAGGAAATTGACACAGGCGGAACAGGCGGCGGCGTCACCGAGCACTCCTCGCCGGGAGTTTCTGAGCATCCCTCCTGGCTACGCCGATATGCCCGAGCCCGAGCGGAAGGCCGCGGCCCTGCAGCTGGCTCGGGAATTACGGAGCAGGCAGCCCGAATCGACCTCGCCGGAGAGCGGCGAAACGACTGGCGTCGAGAACTGGTAGACCGCCTCGGCGTCCCTCCGGATCAACGAGCTCATGAGAGGCAGGTGCTGTCTTGCCTGCCAGGCGGTACCATGCCCCCAGAGACGATCTCTGCGCAAGCGCGCACGGGAGGATAGGCCACATGGCGACGTACGCCGGAGCCCCACCGGGATCAGGAGCCAACTTCGACAAGCTGTCGGGTGCCCTGGCAGCACGCGGCGCGCACAATCCCGACGCACTGGCCGCGTACATCGGCCGGAAGAAGTACGGGCGCAAGGGCATGGCGAAGCTGGCGCAGGCGGGCCAGTCGCACAGCAACACCCTCGGTCTCGCCTCGGAAGAGGGCGGCTACGAGCACAGCCACGTCGTGACCCACCGTCATGACTTCGCGTCGCTCGCGCACACGCACACCGGCACCGGGGACGGATACACGGCCGGTGGCCAGATGAACGACGGCCGATCCTCATCGAGCGGCGTCCCCGGCTTCGAGAGCGGATCGTCCAAGCTGCGCACCCCGCAGCTCGGCAGCCAGAAGTCGACCGGGTTCCAGGCCCAGCGCCTCGGCGTCGGGTCGCGGACCGGCAACTACGGGTCCATGTCCAACACCGGCGGTCAGGCGGTCGGCCTGTCCCGGCGGATGCCCGTGACCAGTCCGTGGGACGTGCTGATCAGCCGCGGGTCCGACGGCAGCGCGCAGGTGCGGCACCGCCGCGGCGGCGTGGACATCGGATCGATCAAGCGGCAGGGCGACGGCAGCTGGGCGGCCACCCCCGACGGCGGCAACACGCTGATCGGGCACACGCACCAGCGGGCCGCGCTCATGGAGCTGCTCGGCACCTGGAACCGCGGGTCGACCACGTTCGACCGTTCCACATCCGCGGTCCCCTACGCGCAGCCCCCGCAGCAGACGCCGCTGATGGAGAAGTTCGGCGTCCCGGCGATCAGCGCGCTGGCCACCCCGACGGTGTCGGCCGGAGACGGCCCGCGGGTCACCAAGTCCGGCAGCGGAGACACCTCCGGAGCTGACAACATGGACGGCCTGACGCCGAAGGGCAAGGCGATCTACGCCAAGCTGAAGGGCCGTGGCTTCCCGGCTGAGCGCGCCCTCGCGTTCGCCAAGCGGGCCCAGAATATGGGCGCCAAGTGACCACGGCCGTCCTGACTCCGTTCACCGGCGCTCGCGCCGTCGAACTCAGCGGCCGTGTGTGGCGTAAGCGCGTTCTGCCCGTCGGCGACGTCGACTACAAGGGCCGGACGCTGCACTTCACCCGTGACTACCTGGCCGGGCTGGCTCAGTCGTTCCGTGAGCGCGCCTATGACCAGGTGCCGTTCCAGCTGGCTGGGAACGACAACAGCCACACCAACGACGTCGAGCGGTTCGGCGGCGAGGTCACCTCGTTCGATCTGGAGCCTGACGGGCTGTACATCAAGCTCGCGGCCACCGAGCGCGGCGAGAAGGTCCTGAAGGAGAACCCGAACCTCGGGGTGTCCGCCAGGATCGTGGAGGACTACGCGCGCAGTGACGGCAAGTTCTTCACCGCCGCCGTCCAGCACGTGCTCGGCACTCTCGATCCGCGCATTCCCGGACTCGGCGGCTGGCAGGCGGTCGAGGCGTCCAACGACGTCGAGACGGTTCTGGATCTTTCAACATTCAGTTTCACGGGCGAGGAGAAGACAGTGTCTGGTGAGCAGTTCACTGCTGAGGAGCGCGGACAGCTCGCGAAGCTGCTGCAGCTCCCCGAAGACAAGATCGACGCTCTCGTGGCACTCGCCGGTTCAGACCTCGGTCTGCTGACCGGCGACGGCAGCGAGGAGCTGAGCGACGAGGAGCTGGCGCAGCTCATCGCCGACATGCCTGCCGACGAGCTGGCCGAACTTCAGGCCGAGTTCGAGGGCGAGGTGGCCGCCATGGCCCCCGGCCTGTCCAACCAGGCCGCGATGGCGATCGAGATGGCCAACGTCCGCGCCGACGAGAACGCGCGGCAGCTCTCGGTGATCACCACCGAGCTGGACGGCCAGCGGTACGAGGCCGAGAGGGCCCGGCTCGTGCGCGACTCCGGCGTCCCGCCGTTCATCGTGGAGCTGGCCAGGCCGCTGCTGGAGGGGACGGGCCACACCGTCGACCTCTCGAACGGCAAGGCGGTCGACGCCGGGCAGATCATGCGCAAGGTGCTCTCCGAGTACGCCAAGGCCGCCAAGATGATGGATCTGTCGGTCGAGATGGGCTCGGCGATGGACGAGCCCGACCAGCAGGGCGTCGCGCAGCAGGAACGCGACGACGTCGTGTCCCGTGCCCGCGCGCAGATGTTCGGCGGGTGACCCGATGCCGCGCTACGTCGTGACCGTGGCAACTACGGTCGCCGGTTCGGGCTACGGCCAGCCTCCGCGTGTGATCCACACGCGCGAGGTGTTGGAGCTCAGCGCCGCTGAGGTCACGGCGATCGGCGGGGGCAACCTGCGCGCGGTGTCCACGGCGACGACACGCGAGTCGAGCGGCGAATCGTTCGCCGTGAGCAACGGAGTCTGAGGAGGCTGAGCCGATGACCGCGGTTCTCCCGCACTACAAGCAAGGGCCGATGAACAAGCAGGTGTCCACGCTTGTCATCGGCGGGATGATCGTCTGCCCGACGACCATCGGATCGGCCACCGACCTGACCGTCGCGCCCTGCTCGGCCGCCAACACCAGGTACTACCTGGGCGTGGCGGGCAAGGATGCCAACACCATCGCGGTGCAGACCGGCGCGGCGAACACCTACGGCCAGCCCGCGATCGACATCAGCGTGCTGGACGACTACACCGCCGTCTACTACGGCATGGTGGACATCTGGGTGTGGTACCAGGGCGTGGTGTCCGAGGGTGACCTGCTGGTCATCAGTGGCACCACGAACGGAACGGTGGTGTTCAACAACGCCGCCACCGACCCGAACAAGATCGTTGGCAAGTGCACCCACCCCGGCGGGATCACGGCCGGAATGCTCGCCGCCAACACGCTCATCGGCGGCAGCACCTACTTCCTGGGCCGGGCCCGGATCTACTGAGAGAGGGGTGACTATCGATGCCGACTGGTGCGCGCGGTTACTCGGATTCACCGAGGATCACCGTCAATGAGCTACTGAAGGATCCGCTGGTCATCCCGGCGCTGATCCTGGACATCACGCAGAACGAGTTCATCGTGGACTCGGTGCTGCGCAACGGCGGTGCCGCACCGAGCGGCGCGGTCCGGTACTCGGAGTCGACGCCGCTGTACGCGGACGACTACCCCGAGGTCCGGCCCGAGTTCGGTGAGGTCCCTGTCGTGCCGACCTCCATCGGCATCCCGCGCGTGGTGTTCACCCACGAGCGCGCGATGGCGATCATGGTCTCCGACGAGATGCGCCGCCGTCAGACCATCGACCCGGTGACCCGCCAGCTGCTGCAGGTCAAGAACACGATGGTCTACAGCTGGAACACGGCTTTCTACTCCGCCGTGGTGGCCAACGCCTCGATCCAGACCCTCGCCGTGTCGAACGCCTGGTCGTCCGCCTCGGCGACGATCCGCGCCGACATCGCCCAGGGCTGCTACCTGGTGGAGAACGCCAACATCGTGAGCCCCTCCGGGGTCACGCAGTGGCTTGGCTTCGAAGCCGACACGCTGATCATCAACCACGGCACGAAGAACACGCTGCTGCAGAGCAGCACGTTCGCCGCGCCGTACATCGGCGACATCGCGTCGGAGAACCTGCTGTACACGGGCATGCTGCCGCAGAAGATCTTCAACCTGGACACGCTGGTCTCCCGGCAGGTCCCGGCTGGCAACGCGATCATCATGCAGCGGCACCGCGCCGGTTTCTACGCCGACGAGCTGCCGTTCCTCGCGGGTCCGCTGTACCGGGACGAGCCCCGCAAGACCTGGCGGTCGGACACGCAGCGGGCCAGCGCCATCGGCCTGGACCAGCCGCTCGCCGTCTGCCTTCTGTCGGGGGTGTGAGGATGCCGCGCTGGCAGGCACTGATGAACATCTCGTTGCCCCGCAAGGGCGACGTCGACAAGCAGTCCGACCTGATCACGCCCGGCGAGACGTTCGAGGCGGACGAGTCCCGGGTGCAGAACCTGCTCAACCCGAAGTACGGTCCGCCGCGGATCCGCCGGATCGAGGAGCAGAGCCAGGAGATGCCGCAGATCCTGCCGCGGATGCTCTCCAACCGGCAGTTCGGCCCCCCGGCCGGTGTCCGTCCGGACCCCGGCGGCTCCAGCGGCGTCCAGGTTCTGCAGAAGATCCCGGAGATGGCCGAGCCGCAGCCGGACAGCGAGCAGAAGCCGATGGAGGAAGCGGTGGACCTGCCGCCGCGGCGTGCCCGCGCGGGAGCGCGTGCCGGGACCGGGTGAGGTGAGCCGTGGCGTCGTCTGGGATTCCGAGCGAGCCGGTGGCCGCCGTGGTGGTCTGTCCGCGGTGCGGTACTCGCGTGCGGCACAACATGGTCAACATCAACGGGACCATCTCCCGGTGTGCTGGCTGTGAGTGGCAGTTCACGCCCGGCCTGGTGACCGTCGGATCCGCACCCGGCGTTCCCGCCAGCGGCACGGCGACCACCAACCTGGTCACCAACACCAAGGGCTCGATCGTCATCGTGACCCTGAGCGGGTTCACGCTGACCTTCGTCTACGTCAACGGCGTCCAGGTCGGCACCACCAACGCGGCCTACGCCGTGCCCGCAGGCGGCACCATCTCGGTCACGTACTCCGTGGTCGGCACATGGACGTGGGTCCTACCCGTCAGCAACGGCTCGGTGGCGGCCAACGCGGTGGCGCTCCCGATCGCCGCGGGCGGAGCCGCGTTCACGGCTGGCGAGTCGCTGTACTTCAGCGACGCCGCGCTGTCGGAGATCGTGACCGTCGGCTCAGGCTCGACCGCGACCTCGATCGTGATCGCGGCCCCCGGTTTCGCGAACGCCCACAACACCGCCAAGAGCTTCGGCGATCTGGTGCTCACCTCCGCCTACTCCGGTTCCGGGGTCGGCGAGGCTGTCCCGGCCGCGCCAGGCTGGGGGTTCTGATGGCGATCAACCGCTACCGCCTGAACTCCAAGATCACGGTGACGTCTGGGACGTTCCTCCCGGACGACAACAACTCCGGCACGGCGTCCACCGCCGTCGGCGTCGGCGCGCCCGCGAACTTCGGTACCGGCAGCTACGGTCCCGCAGGCGTGGGCACATGGGGCAGCGGAGCTGGCGCGGCCGGTGGGTCGACTACGTGGCTGCAGGGCATGGAGCTGCTGCTCGATCCGGCTGGCAAGCTCTACACTGCGATCGGCGCGGGAAATTTGACCCAGATCACCTCGGCCGACGACGTCGGACACTCCGGCCTGAGCAACTGAGAGGAGCGGACCGTGCCAGCAGCGAGCAGCAAGCAGCCTGATGAGGGCAGCAAGCAGGAAGCTGAAGACCCCCGCGATGCGCGGATCGTCGAACTGGAGAAGCAGCTGGCCGCTCTTCGACGTTCACCGGCGGCGACTGTCAACGGCCTTCCGGTGCGCCTGAAGGTCGAACCGCCCCACTCGGAGCTGCACTTCGCTGGACGGATCATCGGCACCGAGTACACCGAGGTCCCCGCGGGCATGGCTGCTGCGTACGTGCAGGCCGCAGCCGACGCAGGCGTGACCCTTACTCAGGATCTGGAGGGCTGACATGCCCGGTCCGCCTCTTGTCTACTCGCCGCCGAACTACACCACCACCAACGTCATCTACGGGACTGGCATCCTGTTCACCGCGGCCACCGGCACCTCGGTCCCGTCCGATCAGAACCTGGGCGTGGGCAGTTCGTGGACCGGCCTAGGCTGGGCGTACGTCGGCGCCACCGAGGCCGGAGTCACGGTCACGTTCAACCCGACCACGCAGAACATCATGATCGAGGAGCAGCCGACGCCGGTCGGCGTGTCCGTCAACACCGCCGACCTGCAGGTCACCACCTCGCTGACAGAGGAGACTCTGGCCAACGTCAACCTCGCCTACGGCAACTGCGGATCGATCGCAGTCACGCCGCCCGGCGCGGGCCAGCCAGGCAAGTCGGTGCTGACGCTGTCCACCACCTTCACGAACGTGGCGGTCGCGGTGGTCGGCAAGAACCTGTACGGATTCGCCCGGGTGGTCTACATCCCCACCGTCGTCTCCGCAGGCCAGGTTCAGACCGCCTACCGGCGCGCGGCACAGCAGCGGATCTACCCGCTGACCCTGACGGCGATCTGCCCGTTCAACCAGATCACCTACACCGACCTGACCGCAATCGCGACGTCATAAGGAGCATGGCGATGGGCGCGAACGTACGGATGGTGACCGTGGACACGACGTTCACCTACGACGGTGCCAGTCAGCGGATCCAGGCTGGCACCGTGGTCGACGTCCCGGTCGGCAGTGCGCTGGAGACGGCGATCGGCACCGGCAACATGGTCAGTCTGTCCGTCGCACAGGACGTCATCGATGCCGGAGGCGGCGCGCCCTCGGACAACCCGGATTCGGGAGGAGGCACCAGCTGATGTCAGTTCCGACTCCGGCTGTCCCGCTGACCACTGTGAAGGTCGCCAACACGACCGGCCAGACCGTGCGGGTCGCGCTCACGGGCGGCACGTCGACCTTCATCTACACCTACGACCAGTCGGGCAACCAGACGCAGGTCGGCACCACTACGCCGCAGAACGTCCTGCTGCCGCCCGGCTACTCGATCTCGGTGACCTTCTCGGCCGCGCCGACCTGGGCGTGGACCGACCCGTACGACGTGTCGGACTACCCGCCCGTCTACTCGCAGCCGAATCTGATCACCGCGCAGGCCTCGCCGAACAACATCCTGCAGCAGCTGCCCGGCAACATCTGGGCGCCGACCCGCAGCCTGGCGGGCGGCACCGGCTGCTGGTCCGGCACCGGCTCGGCGACCGGGCTAGCGGTGGGAGTGAGCAACTGACATGGCGCCGCGGACGGTAGGCAGCATCACGGTCCCGGGCTTCGTCTGGACGATCTTCTGGCTGCTGATCGTGATCCTTCTGATCATCCTGGTGGCGTACATCATCCACCAGGCAGGCGGCGGAGCCCTGTCCCTGCACCTCGGGCACTTCTCCTTCGACATCGGTGTGACATGACCACCCTGTACGCGACGCTCGCCGACCTCCGGCTGACCATGGACAGCACCGACGCCGGTTCCGGCACCGCGGCGCAGCTGAGCGACGCACAGCTCACCCTCGCGCTGCAGGCCGCGTCCAACCGGGTCAGCGTGTACGCGGGCAACGTCTTCGACAGCTCCACGCCGCAGGCCGTACCGCCTGCCATCTTCCATGACCTGACCCTCGACCTGGCCACGTTCTGGGCGACCGTCACCTACATGAAGAGCAAGGTGCTGGCGGTCGACCACCCGGTCATGCTGCGGTACAAGGACGCACAGGGCATCCTCAACGCCGTGCGCGACGGCAACCTGCGGCTCGACGTCGCGATCCCCGGCGGAGTCGGCGAAGTGCCCGGCGTAGTGATCAACAGGATTCCGAGCATCTTCAACGGGGACGACTCGAACACCACGATCAACCCGATGACCGGCGGCCTGCAGGCCGACGTGCCGTCGGACATGTGGCGGCCCGGGTACTCCGACATCTCGGGAAGCACGTGGTACCAGGGATGACCTCGACGTTCGCCGATCAGATCGCACAGCTGCGGGAGATGACCGGCAGCTCCGAAGGCATGATCCGAGCCAGCGTCGAGGTCAACCAGGTGTACGCCCACTACCAGCACGAGCACCTGGAGTTCCACCACCCGCGCGGCGGCCAGGCGAAGTTCCTCGAGCAGCCGTTCCTCACGCACTACCGGGAATACCTGGACGACTACGCGCACACCGTGCTGCACGACGGCGGCCAGGAGGCGATGAAGCGCTCGGCCGAGCACCTGTCCGACCAGGTCGAGCTGAGCGCTCCGCGCGAGTGGGGCGACCTGCTCAAGTCCGGCCACCCGCAGGTGCACCTCGGTGCGCGCGAGATCTACGACCGGCCGCCGAAGGTGCACCGGCTCACCAAGGAGGAGCTGCGGGCCAAGAGCCGCGCCACCCTCCGGGCACGGCTGGCGGCGGGCCTCACGGTCTACTTCATGCGCAACGGCAAGGTCATGCGCATCCCCGGGAAGAACGAGCCCCACGGGCTGCGGGGTCGGCTGTGACCGCGCAGACGAAGGTCATCATGGACTGGATCATCTCGATCGGCTGGGACGACCGGCAGGAGTCGGGCTACCCGCTGCTGCCCGGCCCGGAGATCCTGGAAGAGCCGGACAAGGTCGTGCACATCACCGGCTCCGGCGGCCCGGGGTATCTCACCGAGGAGCCCGCCACCGACGGCTGGGCCTTCCAGGCACGGGTCCGCGGGCCGTCCGACGACCCGCTCGCCGCCGAGGACGCGGCACGGCAGCTGGACGCGATGATCCTGGGTGCGAACTTCCCGACTACCGTGGACGGCGTGCACATCCAGCACGTGCACCGGCTGTCGGCACGGCCTGCTCCGCTTCCCCTCGACCCGGCGGACCGCCGCTTCGAGTACACCTGCAACTACGTGATGATCGCGGGAGTGTGAGACATGTCTGCACGAGTAGCCGTCCTGCCGGTTCCCTTCAACCTGGGCGCGAACGGCAGTGCATTCCCGGTCGCCCCGGCGGCGGGTGTCGACGCGGTGGGGGCCGGTGGCACGGCGTTCGCCACCGCGTGGCCCGGCGTGATCTCGGGTGTGATCATCCCGAACAACGGCCAGGTCATGCTGTACTACGTGTGCGGGGCCACGCTCGCTGGTGCCACCCAGGTGCTCGTCGGCGACCTGGTCGGCGGTACGGGGCAAGTCCTCCCGGCAACGGCCTACCCATACACGATCGCGGCCAACTCGTCCGGCTGGCTGGGCCCGTGGTCACCGGCCACGTTCAATCAGCAGGCCCCGGCGAACGTGACGTACGCCGGAGCGATCAACGCCACGGCACTGACCGCCGCCGCGCAGGGCTGCGTCGTGGTCGACTTCACTACCACGACCACCCTGTCCGTCCGTGCGTACTCGCTGACCCCCATACAGCCGTAGGAGCCGCTATGCCGAAATTCGATGCCGGAGCCGTAGTCGAGCCTCTCGACTACGACTTCACCACGGTCCGCGGCTACTCGCGCAAGTCGGCGAAGGGCACGATCACCGAGCCCAGCGACGAGAAGATCGCAGCCTTCCTCACCAGTCTTCGCGACACGATGAAGGAGGCCGGAACGATCGTCGGGAACGGAGTCGGAGACGTCACCGACCCGACGGCCTTCTTCGGACAGCTCGACTCCTACGACCCGGAGAAGCTGCTCGGCGTGTTCCGCGGGCTGGCCACCGCCTACGCCGCCCTGTGCTCGGGGCACCCGTCAGCCGAGGAGATCATGGATCTGCCGCTGCGGGTCCGGGTCAAGTTCTTCGCCTGGCTGCAGGAGGAAGTGGTATCCCCGGAAGCCGGTCCCGGCGCTGGGATCGCGGCGGTGATTCCGCTTCGATCCGCAGCCGCCGGGTGATCCTCTGCGTCGTCAGGCGCTACCTGGGCATCAGCCCGACCGAATGGGACTCGCTGGGCTGGGACTACCAGCAGATGTATCTGGACCACCTCGATGCGGATGAGGAGATACCGTTCCACATCGATACGCCGACCCCCGGTGAGTCTTCGGGTGACGTAGGCCCGGCAACCAGGGAGAATGTGGACATCGGTGCGTCCGTGCTGGACCTTAACGCCATGCGCGCCGATCTCGAGGAGGCACGGAAGAGACGGAGAGGCGGTCCTGACTGATGTCGTTCGACGCTGGCAGCATCGAAGCCTCCCTGACCGTCCGCCTCGAACAGTTCAACCGCGACCTGGACAAGGCCGAGGCGCGTGTCCGCAAGATCGAGGCGGGCACGCACGAGGTCAAGGTATCCGCCGTCTTCGACACGGCCTCGATGACCCGGGCCCGCAAGATGTTCGCCGACCTGGACCAGCAGGTCTCCCGGGACGCGTCGATGCGGCTGCGCACCAGTCCGCAGGGGTCTGTGCTCGGCTCACTCAACGCGCTGTTCTCCCCGCACCCGGTAACGGGCTCTCCGACCGCCCAGCAGGCCGGGCAGCAGGGTCTGCTCGGCAAGATGTTCGCCACACCCGGCGGAGGCGGTGGCGGTACCGCCGGTGGTCCAGGAGGCGGCAACGCGGGCGGCGGCATCTTCGGCGGCGGCGGTTTCCTGTCCGGGATCCTCGGCCGGATCACGGGCGGCGGCGGGGCGTCCGACAAGGCTGCCATGGCCGCCGCCGCAGCGCAGACGAAGGCCGCCAAGGACATGGCGGACAACTCCAAGCAGCAGACGTCACTGCTGCAGAAGGCACTGGCCGGAGACCGGTCCGGGGGTGGTTTCGCCAAGGGCCTGGCGGGCGGGATCGGTCCGGGGATCCTCGGCATCGGGGCGAAGGCCACCGGGATCATCGCGGGGGGCGGGTCGCTGCTCGGCGCGCTACCCGCCACGTTCGCGGGCCTGGGCGCTCTCGGCATCGGCGGGATCGGGATCGGAGCCAGCGCGGCTCTGTTCAAGGGCATCCAGTCCCAGATCGCACCGGCCAGCGGGCTGTCCAGCCAGATCCAGGCGCAGCAGGCCGCCGGGCTCGGCTCGACCGCCGCGGGCGCCAAGACGATTGCCGGAGAGCAGAAGCAGCTCGCGGTCTCCCTGGCCGCCCTCAGCCCGGCCATGCGCTCCATCTACAACTCCGAGCAGCAGATCCAGAACACCTGGCAGAGTTTCACCGCCTCGTTCGCACCGCTGTTCGCCGGGGCCATGTCCTCGGTGGCCAGCGTGTTCCAGCGGCTGCAGCCCGCGCTCCAGGGCTTCTTCGGCAACGCGACCAAGCTTGTCCAGCCCTTTATACAAGGACTCGGCGACGTAGCACAGCAGATCCTGCCGCTGCTCGGCCAGGCGTTCGCCGCCGTCGCGCCGCTGATGCGCCCCATGCTCGACGGACTCGGCGGCCTGATCTCCGGACTGCTCCCCGGCTTGATCACGCTGCTGAAGGGAGCGCAGCCAGCGGTAAACGCCCTGTTCGGAGGGCTGTCGATCATCGGCAAGGGGCTCGGGCAGATGTTCACAGCCTTCGCACCAGTGATCAAGGCTAGCGCTATTGTCCTGAATTCACTCCTGTCCGTCCTGTCCGCCCTGTTCCCGATCATCGGCCAGCTGGCAGCGATCTTCGCCTCGGCGCTGGCCCCTGTGTTCTCCGCCTTCGCCGGAACGATCAAGTCCCTGCTGCCGTTCCTGGCCATCGTCGGAAAGGTGCTGGCCTCCCTGGCGGGCGCCATCCTGGGTGATCTTGTATCCGCGTTCACCGCCCTGGCCCAGCTGCTGACCAACATCGCGCCCGGACTGAAGATCTTCGCGGACGTACTGTCGCAGGCCTTTGTCGTACTGGAGAACAGCGGGGTGTTCGCCGTGATCGGCAACGCCCTGGAGGCGATCGTCAAGCCGCTGGGTGCCTTGATCAATCTGCTTCTGCAGCAGCTGGCTCCGATACTGCCCGTGATCATCACTCTGATATCGCAGTTCGCCACGATCTTGGTCACCCTGCTGGCCGCCGGGCTGACCTCCATCCTGGAGGGGATCACCTGGCTGCTGACCAAGATGCCCTGGCTGGTGCCGCTGATCGCCGCCGTGACCGCCGGGGTCTGGCTGTTCAACCTCGCCCTGGCGGCCAACCCCATCGGGCTGGTCGTGATCGCGATCGTCGGCCTGGTCGGGGCGATCACCCTGCTGGTCGTGCACTGGAAGCAGGTCTGGGGTGACATCAAGGCCTGGGCTGCGGACGCCTGGAACTTCATCTACAACGGCTTCGGCAAGTTCCTGCTGCCGCTGCTCGGGCCGGTCGGCCTGATCGCCCTGGGCGCCATCGAGCTCTACAAGCACTGGGCTCAGATCTGGGGTGACATCAAACAGGTCGGACTCGATTTCGGCCGGTGGTTCTGGGATGACTTCGGCGTGAAGATCATGCACTTCATCACCAAGACCGTGCCGAGCTGGTTCGACACGGGCGTGTCCGCGATCAAGACCGCCTGGGGCAAGATCGAACAGATCTTCAAGGACCCGATCAACTTCCTGATCAAGACCGTGTACGACAACGGGATCGAGCGGTTCTGGAACGACGTGATGGGTGCGATCGGCGGGCCCAAGCTGCCATACGTCCAACCGCTGGCTGCAGGCGGAATGATCACGTCCGGCACCGGACCGACCGCCGACGACGTGCTGATCCGCGCCAGCCGCGGCGAGACCGTCGTGTCGGCCGCCCACTCGCGCATGCTCGCACCGTTGTTCGCGGCCGTGGGCGTTCCCGGTTACGCGACCGGCGGAGTCGTCGGCAGCATCCTCTCGTCCATCGCAACGGGCAGTCTGGGAGCCCTGTCCGGCGAGCTTCTCAAGCTGGTCGGCGTCGACTCGAACACGACCGGCGACCTGGCCAAGATGTTCACCCTGATCCCGAAGAAGATCGTAAGCACCGCCATGAGCTACGCCCTGGGCGTCCTGGGAGGCGGCGGCGGCAGCGGTGTCGGCCCGGGAGTCGGCAGCGGTGGCGGAGTGGCGGCGAACGCGGCGCTGGCGAGGGTGCTGTACCCCGCGTGGGCGACCGGGCAGAACTGGATCAACTGGAACTACGTCGCGATGCGGGAGAGCGGCTGGTCCAACACCGCGATGAACCCGTCCTCCGGCGCGTACGGCATCGCGCAGGCGCTGCCGTATACCAAGTACCCGAAGATGGGCCAGCCGCCGTTCGCCGGTGGCAGCTCCGATCCCGCCGTGCAGATCTGGTGGATGGTCCAGTACATGCTGGGCCGGTACGGCGGCCCGGCCGGAGCGGCGTCGCACGAGAAGGCCTTCAACTGGTACGGCGGCGGGCTCGATGCGATCTTCAGCCACCCGACCGTGATCGGCGTCGGCGAGCGCGGACCCGAGGCGGTCAGCGTCACACCGCTGGCGTCCTACGGAGCGCGCGGCGGCGGCGGGATGGCCGGAGTCCTCGGACAGCTCATCGCGGCGGTCCGCAACGAGCGCCCGATGATCGGCACGTACCAGACGGCCTACTACGGCACCGGGGACACCGCCTACGCCCTGCGCGAGCTGACCAGCACACTGCGCATGACGGCGCTGCAGGCGACGGTGGTGGGACAGTGAGCGATCCGATCCTCAGCTCGGGCCAGTACTCCATCGACGGCCTGGTGTTCGGAGCCGGTCAGTCCGTCTCGATCGCCAAGACGGCGATCAGCCCCGGCAATTCGATCGCGCAGGATGTCCAGCTGGTCAACAACGACGGGCGCCGGTTCGGCTTCGACGTGCTGCCCGGCATGGCCATCTCCTTCACCGGACAGGCGTTCCGCCAGGGCGACACCGGACTGGCGCAGATGGACGCGTACGACGCGTTCGCCGCGGCCTGGGAGAAGAAGACCGTCCGATGGACCCCCGGCGCGATCAGTGTCCTGCGGATGTTCTATCGGGGCAGCTCCGTCACCCGGCGGGTCTACGGCCGGGGCCGCAACTGCGCTCCGGTGCTCGGCATGGTGAATCAGGGCTATGTGCCGTTCACCGCCGACTTCGACTGCGCCGACAACACGTTCTACGGGGACGTGCTCAACTCCTTCACCCTGGGCACCGCCTTCGCGTTCTCCGGCGGCGGCGTGGCCCCTCCGCTCACCCCGCCGGTGGCACTGGCCGCGGTTCAGACGGCGAACAACATGGTGCCCGCGGCCGACTCCGACTTCGAGCTGCCGTGGACCGGCAACTGGGTCGCGCAGACGCTGATCTCCTCCCTCGGCCAGTCGACCGACTGGGCCGCGATCGGCACGTACTCGATGAAGGCGGCTATCACCGGGGCGGGCACCGCGTCGGTCAAGTACGCGAACCTGTCGGTGGTCGCGGGGCTGTCCTACGAAGCCGCCATGCGCGTGCGGGTCAGCTCGGGCAGCGGCACGGCCACGCTGACCGGGCAGTGGCTCAACGGAGCGCTGGCGAACATCGGGTCGCCGGTCACCTTCGGCACGGCGACGGCCACCACGGGCAGCACCGGGGTACAGATCAGCGGTCTGCAGGCCGCCCCGACCGGTGCGGCCTGGCTGGCTCTGTCCGTCAGCTACGCGGCGAGCGGCGCCGTCAGCTTCTACGTGGACACGGTCGTCGTGACGCAGGGTGTCTACTACGGCAACGCGATCCTGAACTCCGGCACCACGGACACCTGGCCGGTCATCACGATCACGGGACCGTGCACCAATCCGTCGATCATCTATCAGGGGAACTCGGTCTCTCTGCTGCTGCAGACCAGCCTGGCGGCGAACCAGACGGCGGTGATCTCCACCGTGCCGTGGAACCGGTACGTTGGCGTCACTAGCTCGATCGGAGCCGATCCGTACGGAGCTACCCCGGTCGCCGCGTCGCTGGCCGGAGTCGTGCGCGGCAACTCGCTGGACTCCCTGATGGTTCCGGGCGGGGCGTCGGTGCCGGTCACCTACTCGTCCCAGGATCTGACCGGGACCTCGCGCTGCACGGTGTCCTGGCGCAATGCTTTCAAGATGATAGGAGGCTCGGTGCCGTGACCTGGACGCAAGGACTGTGGGCGGTCGACGGGAACACCCTCGACGCATCGCTGTGGCGCCAGCAGCTCTACGCAAGCTCGCTCAAAAGGTCTGGAATCATGGCGCCGACGGACCTGAAGGTCACGGCGTTCAGCACGCCGGGCGCGGGTGTCAACGTGGCCGGTGGCTCCTGCGTCATCGCAGGACAGGAGCTCTCGGGCGGCCAGCAGGGCAGCTACTTCGGCTTCAACAACGGCGTCGACACGGTGTCCGTGTCCGCCACCGGCGGGTCCATCCGATCCGACCTGATCATCGCCAGGGTCGAGGACCCGACGTTCAGCGGCACCCCCTGGTCGTGGAACCCGGCGACGCAGAACCTGATCTACTCGCGCGACATCTCGGGCGTGTCGGGCGGCACGGTTCTGGTGCCCGCCGGTACCACCGGCATCCCGCTCGCCCGGATCGACATCCCCGTCAGCACGTCGGCGATCACCAACGCGATGATCACCGACCTGCGTGCGCTGGCCAACCCGGCCCGCCAGACGGACCTCTACGTCAACACTCCGGTGTCGAACGACACGATGAACGCCGCCACGGACAGCAAGACGGTGATGCGCAACTGGGGGCCCGCGTTCCCCGCCGTCTACATCCCGACGTGGGCTGTGACGATGCGTGTCGTGTTCATGGTCGCGGCGAGCGCGATCGGAGGCGCCACCTATGGCATCGGCATCGTGATGCAGATAAAGGTCGGGTCGTCGATCGTGTCGCAAATCGGCGGCATGGGCGACCCGGGTGTGGGCGCGGTCCTCACCGGGTTCCAGTCGGTCGGCATGCTCGGCGACAACATCAACGTCTCCTCGCTGCAGGGGCAGACCGTGACGGTCCAGCCGCAGGCGCGCATCGTCAACAGCGCCAACGTGCAGGGGACGATGCAGATCAACGGAGCCTCCACGGAGACGCTCCAGTGCCACTTCCTCGAGGCACCGCAGTAGATGGCAGAGCACTGGCAGTACATCGCCCAGCGCATCCTGGACGGCACCTGGCTGGACCGGGTCGGTGCGCAGATGACGGCCGTCACGATGACCTGGGACCTGGCCACCGACCAGTTCCAGGGGACGATCTCCCCGCGGGACAAGGAGCGCACCGCGATCGACGGGCGCCCTCTCTTCGACGAGTGGTCGACCGCGATATACGCCGTCGAGTCCGGGGTCATCCGCTGGGGCGGGCTGCTGGTCGACTCCGATTTCACCGGGTCATCCTGGGTGCTCAACGCCATCGGCTTCCGCGGCTACCCGAACGGCAACATCTACAACGGAGCCGTCTACTCGCAGAACGCCGTCGACCCGCTGGCTGTGGTCCGGTTCATCTGGTCGTACCTGCAGTCTCAGCCCAACGGGAACATCGGCCTCACCGTCGACAGCACGACCAGCACGTCCCGGGTAGGTAAAGCCACATACATCGTGTCGCTCGGGAGCCAGACGCTGACTCAGATCGCGGCGTCGATCAACCTGACCCTGGCACAGGTCCAGGCGCTGAACACGACGGCGAACCGGATAGCCAACGGTTTCACGTACCAGACGCTGCCCGCGACGGGCAACGTGCCAGCCGGAGTGCAGGTCATCACCGCCCTGAGCCCGTACATCCTCGCCTGGTACAACGCCAGCGACTGCGGGCAGGAGCTGTCCAACCTCGCGCAGACCACGCCGTTCGACATGTTCGAGACGCACGCATGGACGGACGCGACCCAGAACACCGTGGCCCACCGGCTGATCCTCGGCTACCCGCGGATCGGCAACCGGGAGCTCGATCTCCGGTTCGTCGAGGGCGAGAACATCACCGCGCTGGTCGACGTGTCGCGGAGCGGAACCGCGTACGCCAACGAGATCCTCGGGGTCGGCGCGGGCACCGGCTCGATCGCGATCAGAACCGGAGTCGGGGCGCCGGACACCTTCCGGCTGCGCAGGTGCGGATCCGTCGTCAATCAGACGATCACCGACGAGGACCGGCTGGAGGCCCTCGCCCAGCGGGCGCTGACGTCGCTGCAGGCCCCGCTGGCCGGGCAGATCAGCAGCTGCACCTGGCAGAACCACCCGAACGCGCCTCTCGGGAGCTTCCAGCAGGGTGATGACATCCTGGTCTCGGTCAGGAACGGCTGGCTGGCCGGACAGGACATCTGGCACCGGGTCAAGTCGTTCACCTACGACCCGGCGACCAGGATGGGGACGCTCACCCTGGCACGCAGCGACTCCTTCACCTACCAGCCGTCCGGCACTACGGTGACGTCATGATCGACCCCGGGCTGGCCAAGGCGATAGCCGCCCTCAACAACGAGGTGATCAGGCTTCAGGGCCAGGTCAAGACGCTGCAGCAGGCGCAGACCAGGGGGCAGCTGGGCCAGTCCAGCATCGACGACGGGTTCCTCACCGTCGTCAGCGGAGGAACGGTCCGCCAGATCATCGGCATGCAGCCTGACGGCACCGTCACCAGCATCGACCACAACGGCCCCGCCCCGCCGATCCCCTCGACGCCGACCGTGACCTCCGCGCCCGCCGGTCTGACGATCGCCTGGGACGGCACGTTCTCCGGCGGCACGGCGCAGCCGATGGACTTCGCAGACGTCGAGGTGCACGTCTCGACCTCGTCCGGCTTCACCCCCAGCAGCGCCACGATGCGTGCGGTCCTCCTGAAGGCCGGGCAGATCACCGTGCAGCCGCTGTCCTTCGGCACCACCTACTACGTCGTCCTGGTGGCGGCCAACACGTCCAGCGTGAAGAGCGCGGTCAGCACCCAGGTGTCCGCCGTGCCGTCGACCGTCCTGATCTCACCGGTCACCGCCAGCGCCATCGGATACATCGGCGTCCTGAACGCCAACCCCTACTTCACCGGCGGCGACGTCACCGGCTGGGCCGAGCGCGCTGGCAGCGGCACCGTCAGCGTCGTCAACACCCAGCCGTCCGGCTCCCCCTACACCTACGCGCTGAAGCTGATCTCCGACAGCTCGGGCCTCGGCGAAGCCTGGGAGCCGGGCCCTCCGGCGTTCCCGGTGGTATTCGGATCGCAGTACATGGTGACCGGCCTGTTCTACACGCCGGGGACCTCGGTGAGCCTCGGGCTGTCGTTCCTGCTGGCCGGTTCCTGGGTGTCCGACGTCGTCAACACGTTCACGGTCACGCCGAACACCTGGACGCAGCTCACCGCGGTCGTCACCGCGCCGTCGTCCGGAGTAGACAGCGCCGGGCCGGTGTTCTCCACACCCGGCCAGGTCAGCACGTACACCATGTACGGCCAAGCCGTCACGGCGCTGCCGCAGGTGCCCGGCGGCCTGATTCAGACGGGCACGGTCACCGCCACCCAGATCGCGGCCGGTGTGGTCGTCGCCGGGATCATCAACGGCACCACGGTCGACACCGCCACGCTCGAGGTCGCCTCCTCGGGCACCGGCAACGGCATCTTCGTGTACAACGGCGTGCCGAACTTCGGCAACCTGATCATCTCGATGACGGGCCAGGCGGGTACGGACGCGTACGGCAACGTCTACACCGCCGGTATCACCGTCGCTCCGAGCTTCGGATTCATCGACGGGTCCAACATCCCCGACGGGACGCTCGCGGGCACGGCCCTGGCCAACGACGCCATCACGGCGGTTCAGATCGCCGACCAGGCCGTCACCACACAGCAGCTGGCCAACGCAGCCGTCGGCGCAGGCCAGCTCGCGGCTGGCGCGGTCTACCCCGGCGCGATCCAGACCGGGGCCGTCACCACCAACTCGATCGCGGCTAACGCCATCGTGGCCGGTCTCATCGCGGCCGGAGCAGTCGACGCGCTCAACATCAACACGGGCACGTTGACCGTGCAGGGCGGGCAGGGCCAGATCCTCGTCTACAACGGAGTGGCTGCGGTCGGAACCCTGTTCGTCTCGATCGCCGGACAGGCGGGGGTCGACGCCTTCGGCAACAGCTTCCCGGCCGGTATCGCGATCACGAACAACGGGACGATCATAGGGGCAGACCTCATCATCCAGCCCTCGCAGGGTGCTCTGATCGGATACAGCCAATGACGGAGATCTTCGCACCGCCCATCACCCTGACGCTTTCCGGAAAGGTAGACGATGACCGCACTGACGACGACCCAGGCTGCGGCCCTGCTGAAGGCCAGTCTGGGTGTGGCGACGCTGACCGCGTTCTCGGGGTCGGCGAACATCAGGCTGACGACCAACTCTCCGACCGCCTCGACGGCTGGGACACAACTCACAGGTAGTGGATATACGTCCGGCGGCCAGGCGGTGTCCTTCAGCTCGACGTCCTCCAACTCGACCACCGGTCCGACTAGCACGATCTCCTGGACGAATTCGTCCGGTTCGACCTGGTCCATCGTCGGCATCGAGATCTGGGACTCCGCCGGAACCCCGATTCGCTGGTGGTACGGCACTTGGAACGGCCAGCCCATCTCCGTCGCCAACGGCAACACGTTCACCGTGTCCGCCGGAGCGGTAACCGTCCAGATCTAGGAGGTTGCCGTGTCCGTCAGCTTCGTTCGTACGACGGCCAACCGCCTCACGGGCGGCGGTATCTCGGGGATGACGCTGGGCATCAGCGCGTCGGCTGGGCAGTTCGTCGTGGTCGAGGGGTATCCGTCCGGGGGGTCGTCCAGCGTCCCGGTCAGCTCCATCACGGACAACGGCGGCGGCAACACCTGGGCCCTTCCGGGGAACTACACGGCCAGCAACCCTCCGGCCATCTACACGGGCGGCAGCGGCTGCTTCCTCGCCTACTGCAACGTGGCCCACTCGCTGTCCTCGGTCACGGTGAACATCCCGACGGCCAGCGAGCTGACCGTCTGCGTGTCCGTCTACAACGGCGTCAAGACCTCGTTCCCGTGGCGTCAGGACACGACCGGCCTAGGACAGGGCCTCACGCTGAGCGTCCTGGGCGGCGGCCTGTGCGTCGGCGGAGCCAACACCAGCAGCGCCACCGCAATCGGCGGCCTGGCCACGCTGACCACACTCCACAACAACCTGGCCGGTTACGGCCTGGCGGGCCCCAACGAGAACGTCACCTTCAACTGGGGTCCGTCGCAGAACGCCCCTGCGGTGTTCGCGGAGTTCCTGGCCGCTTCCACGATCACGACCATCCACGGCACCGCCACGCTGCACGACTTCGAGTCGATGAACCCGGATGCCCTGTCGAGCATCGCGGCCACATCTTCGATGACCGAGTCCGAGATGCTGTCGGCCATCTCGGGCGCCAACCCGCACGTGGCCTTCAGCGCGATCACACCGGATCAGAACGACTCCAACGGAATCCCGCTGATCCACGGCCTCACCTCGTACCACTATCCGCTCACGACATCGGTGACGTACGACTACTGGATGTCGATCCAGGACGGCCAGCTCGGAGCCGGTCTCTACGGCGCGGCCAGGAACAGCGGCCTGACGGTCTCCAGCAGCGTGCCGAAGTGGACGGACTCGGGGAGCAACACGCTCGGGATGGTGCGAAGCTATGGTGCCGACGCCAGCAGCAATCTGGCGAGCTTCACCACCGAGGCCGATGTGCCCGGCGCCACCGTATCCGTTGTGGTCACCGGATCGAACGCCACTGTCGTCGTGTATGGACAGTTCGACTTCTCGTCCCAGGCGCCATCCACCAACATCACCTTTATCGGTTTCCTCAACTGGAACGGATCAGACCGCAGCCAGCAGGCGGTGTTCGAGGCCGGGGCGGTCACGGCCCGATCCTGCTGCGCGCGCTCCTGGCGGATCACCGGAGTAACGGCAGGAACATACGTCGCCAAACTCCGCGCCAGCTGTAGCGTCAATTCGGCCAACAACGTCGTGAATGTCTCGCACACCGGACTGACCGCCATCGTGATCGATATGTGAGCGCTGTCGGGACACGGCTGTGAAGAGCACAATGACCCGTAAGGATACGAGGAGGCAACGATGGCGACTGACCGAGGCCTGGCGGGCGATGCGATGGGTATCGGCGCCGTACTGACGGATGGCGGCCGGGAGACGGGCAGCATCCAGATTCAGAAGTGGGACGCCGACCAGAGTCACTGGGTCGCCCGCAAGCTCTTCGGACATCTGGGCGCGGTCAAGCTGGAGGACGTGCCCGGACTGCAGCTGCCCCGGGCGAAGTTCCGGCAGTTCGGCGTCGAACCGTCCGAGGTGTACACCAAGGACGACTGCAACCTGATCACCAAGGCCGGGTGGGACCACTGCCTGCTGGCGGCCAACTGGAACGGCGGCACGCACACCACGCAGTTCACAGCCTCGGTCGGCCGGATCGGCATCGGCACCGGCTCGACGACCCCGGCGTACGGCGACACCGCTCTGACCGCGATCACGAGCCTGACCGGCACCGGCAACTGGGTGCTGTGCGGCGCGGCGCCGACGATCGTCGACACCGCGGCCCCGGCCACCGTCGCCTTCACATCGAGCTTCACCTCCGCCTACGGGACCGGCGCCGCCTGGCAGGAGTTCGCCGTCGACTCCGGCACCGCGACCGCGGTCTCGAACACCGTGACCGCGACCGCCGACATGGTCAACCACGGCCTGGCCACGCCCGGCACCAAGGGCGCGAGCACGACCTGGACCGTCACGGTCACGCTGAGCTTCACGTAGACAGGAGATCTTCATGGTGGGCGTCGGATTCCCGGCCGGAACCAACACATCGCAGGTTGTGGCCACCGCGCAGAACGCGCTGACCGTGCTGCGGAACGCGCTGGTGGACTGCCACAACTTCCGCCAGTGGCTGGCTGCGTACTCGGCCGCCGACCTGGAGGCGGCGCCGGTAAGCCTGGACGCCACGAGCGCGTCGGCCATCCTCAGCGCGTTCGCGGACGCCGACGCGCTGTACCAGCTCTACAGCACGGGCGCCTTGACCAGCCCGCCGTCCGGATATACCACGCCGGGCACGTACTCGTTCGGCGCGAGCCAGCGCACCGTCATCGGCCCGCTCAACTAACGGGGCTGGAACATGTCCTTCCTGACCGGCACGAACTGCGAACTGATCTACGCGAACGACACGGCGTTCACGGCGAAGAACACCTTCACCACCGAGGTGACGATCGACGACCAGACCGGCGGCGGTCCGGCGGCCTTCCTGCCTCAGGGATTCGTCAACTACTCGCGCAAGGGCCTGCGGATCGAAGCGCGCGGCATCCTGTCGAGCACCGGCACCCCGACGTACACGCTCACCCTCAGATCGGGCACGATCGGCAACATCACGGCCGCGATCCTCCTCGGATCGGCGGCGCTGACGACCGCGACGACGATCACGAACAAGGGCTGGGAGTTCGAGGGCAGCATCATCTTCAAGGACCCGTCCGGATCCGGAGCGGCGAGCTCGGGCACCGGCGCTGGGATGATCACCTGTCCGGCCGGACTGGCCTCCCCCTTCACCTACGAACTGTGGGGCGGCGCGGCGCAGCCCGGCTCGTTCTCGACGTTCGACCCGACGATTCAGAACTTCCTCAACTTCAACGTGGCGTGCTCCGCCTCCTCGGCCTCTAACTCGATCCAGCTGCTGGAGTTCCTCGTCTACGGACTCAACTGACCGGGTGAGGCAGCGGTGATATGACCATCTCATCCGCCGCGGCCTTCGCCACCTCCACTGGAACCGCTCTCACGACCCAGGCCGTAACCGCGACTGCGGTGAACGACCTCTGGGTTGTCTTCATAGTCGTCAAGAGCGCGAGTATCACCACCACGGGAGTCTCCGGCGGAGGCGCCACGGGGTGGGTTGACGTAACAGGGAACTGGCTGGACGGCACCGGCACGGCGAACGAGTCGGTCTGGATCGGCACCATGAACGCCACCGGTGCCCAGACGATCACCTTCACCTACTCGGGCAGCGTCACCGGCATCGCCATGGACATCGATGCCCATCCGTTCCACTCGACACTGGCCAGTCCCGTCTGGACTCCAGACGGTTTCGGCACCCTGTCCAATGCATCATCGACCACTGTCAGCTTCCCCACGCTGGCGCCGTCGATCGACACCGTGAACGGCGAGCTCTACTGGGGCCACTCCCGTGTTCCGGGCAGCGCGGGCACGCCGCTGCCCTCCGGATTCGTGGCGAACAGCGACGCCAACGGCAACCCCGAGATGTACAACGTGGCGGTCACGGGGTCCGTGTCCCCGACGATGACCCAGACGGCTGGCATATCGAACTCGATTGCCATCATGGTGTCCGACCACCTCGCTCTGGTACCCGCGCAGATGCCGCAGCGCCCCGTACTGCGGATCACCGGACCGTCGGCGCGGCGGCGTCCCGCACAGCCGCTGTCGTCGTCCATCCCCGTGGTCGCGGTCTCCCTGACGGACTCCGGCGCAGGATCGGACGCTCTCGCAGTCGCAGTGCCGCTGGCAGACACGGGTGCCGGAGCGGACAGCCTCGCACTCGCGACCGCCGTTGTCGACACCGGCGCGGGAACGGACTCCCTCACCCCGGCGGTAGCGTTCACCGACTCCGGTACCGCCGCCGACGCACTCGCTCTGTCGGTGCCCCTCGCAGACTCCGGCACGGCCGCGGACACGTCCGCCTTCACGATCCTGATCGCCGATACCGGCGCCGGGAGCGACACACTCACCGTGGTCGCAACGATCCCGCTGCCGGACACCGGCGCCGGGTCGGACACGCTTGTCATCACAGTGCCTCTAGCCGACGCTGGCACAGGCGCTGACGCGGTCTCAGCCGCTCCCGCTCTGCCTGACTCAGGAACCGGCTCAGACAGCCTCACAGCGCTTGTGGTGCCCTTGGCTGACTCGGGCACCGCGTCCAACACGATCGTCATCGCGATCGGCCTGGCGGACAGTGGAACCGGCGCCGACTCACTCACCGCCTCGATCACCGTGGCACTGTCCGACTCCGGTACGGGCTCCGATGCGCTGTCGGTTACGATCCCCCTGACGGACAGCGGCACCGGCTCGGACACAGCCTCGGTGACCGCCACAGTGCCGCTGTCCGACACGGGCTCGGCCGCAGACACGGTCGTCATCGGCATCGCGGCGGCCGACTCGGGCACCGCGTCGGACGCTCTCGCGGTCTCGCCCAAGCTGTCGGACTCCGGCGCAGGCGCCGACACCTTCCTGACCGCCGTCGCCCTGTCCGACGTCGGCGCGGGATCCGACGCTCCCGCGGTCACCGTCCTGCTCCTCGACTCGGGCACCGGCCTCGACACGCTCGTGATCGGCACGCCGGTCGCCCTGGCGGACGCGGGCGCAGGCTCCGACTCGCTCACGGTCGTCGCCGCGGTCCCGCTGTCCGACACGGGCACGGGATCAGACGCCTCGGCCGTCGTGGTGCAGATGACGGACACCGGAGCCGGTTCTGACGGCCTCGCGGCCACGGTCCTGCTGCCTGACACGGGCACGGCGTCGGACGCGCTCGTTGCCGCCATAGGGCTGTCGGACGGCGGCACCGGGGCGGACGCGACTGCGGTCATGTTCGGAGTCACGGACACCGGCGTCGGCTCGGACGCCGTTGTGATCGCGTTCCTGCTTCCCGACGCGGGCAGTGCCGCCGACGCACTCGCCCTGTCGGTTCCTCTTACCGATGCGGGATCGGCCGCGGACGCACTCACACCTGCAGTCGCATTCGTGGTCTCGGGCGCCGGAGCCGACGTCATGGCGATCCCCGCGGCCACAGTGCTGCTCGGAGACGCCGGTACCGCGGCCGACACCGTTGTGATTGCCCTCCACGTCGCCGACGTCGGTACCGGGGTCGACACCCTGTTCGTTCCGGCGCCGGGCTTCACCGGCACGGTGACGTGGCGAGCCGGTGCACTGCCGCGCAGATGGCAGACGGCGGCGCAGCGCACGCGATGGGCAGCCGAGCCTGTTGCGGGCAGATGGACAATAAAGGCGACCCAGCGGTGGGCTGCCAAGCCCGCCAGCGCGAGATGGAAGGCGGTGCTCGTGGCCGGTTTCACGCCGATCGCCTCGATCAGCCTGCAGGAGATCAACATCCTGTGGACGTCAGACCTGGCCGGTACGGTCGTCGACCCGACGGTCCTGCCGCTCGTCGTGCAGATGGCGTTCCCGGTCTCCAGTGGCAATCTGAACGCGCCAGCCCAGCCGGTGACCTGGTATGCAGCCAGTTGGCTGCCGTCCACCACCGTCAAGGGGTGGGTCGCTCAGTGCCTGGTGGGCCCGGGTGGCATGCTGACGCTGACGGCCGGACAGAGCTACGACGTGTGGTCGCAGATCCAGGGGTCACCGGAGATCCCCAAGGTCTTCGCGGGCGTCCAGCAGGTGTACTGAGGATGTTCGAGCTCGGGATATCCGCACTTCAAGCCAGTGCGGGCGCGATGCTGTGCCTGACCATCGTCCTGGTGCTCACCGGGAAGCTGGTCTGGCACAAACAACTGAAGGACGTCCGACAGGACTGCGACAAGCGGGTTGAGCAGTCGAACAACGAGGCGGCCCGCTGGCGCATCGCCTACGAATACAGCGAGGAGGCGCGCAGGATCGATGCACGGCACGCAGAGCACCTACTGGAACTGGGCTATGCCAGCAACCGGATCATCGCTGCGCTACCCATCGCGCCCAAGGAGGAGCCAGATGCGTCTGCGCCTGCCGTGGAAAGATAAGGAGGATGATTCCGGCCTACTGCAGGAGGGCCGGGATGGGATGCAAGAGGCTACGACCGCAGAGAGGGTCGCAAAGGAAGCGGTGGCCGAGGCCAAGGCCCGAGAGCCGGAAGTGCAGCGCCTGCTGAAGAGGGTCCGGGAGATGCAGCGGGTGAACCACATCGGGGAACGCGTGGCAAAGGCGCTGCGCGACGGATACGAAGGAGAGGGGCAGCATGGTCATTGACCTCCTGAAGTCTGGGTTCTTCGTCGCATTCTTCTGCTCGGTCGCGTACATCATCGGCTACAGCATCCTCGCCCCCTGGTGGAAAAACCCCTGGGGCCGCGGCATGGTGTCCTTCTCCGCAGCCAGCCAGCTGCTGCTGCTGCCGACCCTGCTGCACATCACGTTCGGTATCAACTTCAGCAGCGGATTCGCCGCCTGGTACTACATCGTGTCGCTCTACCTGGACGGGCTGATCGAGGTATACCGACTCCGATGGGCCTACCGCATCCAGCAGCACGACACCCCGCGCGGACGCAGGCAGAACGAAGTGAACCGGGTCAGGGCAGATCACGATGAGAGTGATCCGCTGAACCGTTGACGTCAGCGGTTAGCATGTGGATATGCGCAGGCAGGATGTGGACCGCACCGTCGCGGCGATGGAGACGCTGCTGGAGTCCGGCGTCGAGCAGGTCGGTGTGCGCCGGGTGCTGCGGCTGCTCGGCCGCGACGTGCCCGACCGCGAGGGCGCACCAGAACCGCAGCCACGGCTCGACCCGCGGGCGGATCCGATAACCGGCTGCCTGCCGGTGACAGCACAGGGAGGCCGGAATGACGGCTCAGGCAAGGAAGAGCACCGGGTCCGCCAAGGCGGCTTCCGCGGCTAAGGCCAAGAAGGCGCAGCCCGAGCTCGAGCCCACGCACCGGGTGATCCGGGAGATCGTGATCGACGGCGTTCCGTTCGCGGTCGACGACCTCGTGGCCCTGGACGGGCTGAACGCGGCCGAGCTGGAGAGCCACGGCTACGTGCTGAAGGTGTGAACGACGAGCTCCCCGGGCGGGTCTCGAACCCGCTCCCTCCGCGGCGCGCACCGCTTCGGGCCTCCAACTGCCGGGGACTGCAGCCTGCTGCTTACAGGGCACCCTGTTCGACCAGGTGCTCCCTGACCATGGCGTAATTGTCCGCGATGGCGTCCAACTCCACCCGCTCTCGTCCTTCGCGGTCTAGACGCACCTGGCGCAGGTCGTCGTCCAGGTGCTCGCGGATCTTCCCGTCCACCAGGTCGGTCAGCACCTGGGGCTCCAGCGCGTCCAGCTCCCAGCAGTCGGTACCGTACTGCTCGACGTAGCCGTCGAACCGGCTGTCGGTGGCCTTGGCGTAGTTGGGCGGCGGGTTGTACTGCTCAACCTGGTCCATCGTCAGCGCGATGCGCTCGACGTAGCACCGGCTGCCGAACAGTGCCAGCCGCTCCTGGATGTCCCGGGGGATGTCGAGCCCGGTCGGGTCGTGGTCGCCCAGGTACAGGATCCGGGTCTTCACGCTGTCCCGCTCGAACCTCTTCAGCCGCAGGGCGGCGTCGTGGATCAGCGAGTGCGAGGGCGAGCCCTTGCACGCGGTGTAGCTGACGTCCAGCGGCGCCGCCGCACGGGCGATGACGTCGACCAGCGCGTCCTTCTCCACCCAGGCCTCCACGTGCTCGGGCTGGCCGTCCCAGTGGGTGATGCCGTACTGCTGCGCGATCGAGTTGACCGCACGCTCGGGGCTGGACCATCCGAAGTCGCCACCGGCCGACGCCCGGCCGCGGTCCTCGATGTGGTCCCAGTCGACGAGGCCGGAGACACGGCCGTCGGCGATCAGGTCGCCGAGCCACTTGTAATTCTGCTGGCAGTTCTTGGTGCCGGTGCCGTCCGGGTTGCCGGGGGTCCGCTTGCCAGCGGTGAAGTAGCGCTCATCGGGGAACGCGTCGGTGGCGATGAACCGGTAGTAGAGCTGGCGCAGCGTCAGCCGCAGCCCCTGGTCCGCATACTGGTCGCAGATAGCGTCGGCGGCCTGCACGACCGCCAGTCCGGCGGGGGTGAACGACCGCATCTCATATCGGATCTTGCTCATGTGTGTCTTCCCTGATCTCTCAGTACGTCAGCCGGTAGGCCTTGGCCACGACCGCCCTGATAATGCGCTCCGTCGCGTCATTCGTATATTCGGTCCGCGGTCCGCATTCCACCGACCGCGAGCCGTACCAGCCGAGCCACTCGCGCACCCGGCTCTGCACCTGGCCGCGCTCCATGTACTCCGCAGGCCCGTACATCACGGCGTATTCAGCCTGGTCTGCGCCGCCCGTTGCGTTCACCAGCGCATCCCAGTAGATCGCCATCAGGCAGCCCAGGCTGAGCTGCTCGCGCACCTGGATCGTTGCGAAGTTCGTCACGACGTCGCCTCCGACGTGTTGTGGAACGTGGCGTACAGGTACGCCGCGATCCCGTCGTCGTAGGCCTCGCGCTCCGAATCCAGCTTGTACGTGGGGCGCTGGTATGCGTTGGCGGCGTCCCTGATATCGCCGGGGCCGTAGCCGTGCTTGGTGTGCAGCTTGCGCGCGTAGACGAAGCCGTCATCCCACGCGCCCTTCGGCGCCACGGTGAACTCCGCCTTGAACTGCTCGGCTGGCATGCCCTCGTAGCCGGTGCCGGTCTGCGTGCGGATCACGACGCGGCCCGCGTACTGGGACGCGGCCCACACGTAGTCCTGCGGATCGGCGTTGCGGCGGTAGCGCATTCCGACTTCGAGGTGCCTGGTATCCGTCATGATCTTCCTGTCTTCCCTGATCGTTACTTCTTGGCCCGGCGGGCGGGATCGGGCCGGGGTGAACTCGGCTTCGAACTGCTCGACAGGCATGCCCATCCAGCCGGTCTTCGTGTGGACCAAGACGCTTCCGTCGCCCTTCGATGTGAGCCATACGTATTCGTGCGGCTCCGCGTTGCGACGGTACCTGCCTAGTTCTAGATCCGTCATGATCTTCCCTGTCCCTGATCTTGGTGTATCTGATGACAACTACAACTTAGCAGACTCCCCGGCCTTGGCGGAAGGGTACTTCCACCCGGATCCGTAGGGGCCGGGGATGCCCCGGCGAAGCCAGCTGTCCACCTGCTCGATGTCGAACCACCGGTAGCCGCGCGGCGAGCCGTCGACCTTGTGGGTGATATCCACAGGCTGTGGAAAAGCCTCTCCGGCCGCGTTCTTGGTGCCGCGGTGCCACCAGTCCCGGATCCGTCGGCGGTCCAGCGGCGGGTCGATGGCGTAGCGCTCAGACAGGATGGCCGCCAGGCCCTGGAATCCGGCCCTGCCGTCCTTCTCCTCCCACAGCCTGCCGACGGGCGACATCGCACCGTCTCCTCTCCTACACGGGGGCAGGGCCGCCGCCTGGCGGCGGCGACCCTGCGGTCAACTACTAGGTTATCGCCGGACGGAGACGAGCTCCAGGGCGGGAACCGCGAGGCGCTCGACCTCGTAGGCCCGGTCCGGGTCCTCCAGCGTCTGCGCGAAGGCGGTGATCGCGTTGGCGACACCGCCAGCGGTCGGCTGGCCGGACAGGATGAAGAAGTCGAGGACCGACTTCGACTCGTCGGCGGTGAAGCCGAGTCCGGTGCAGACCTTCGGCACGACCTCGGTCGGGCTGGCGATCGTGACGGCGGCCTTCTCCTCGAAGCCCGTGATCATGCTGGCCAGGTAGTCGACGGTCAGCCACTGCGAGACCGCGTCGGAGGTCTCCGACTTGATCAGCTGACCGGCCGCGCGGACCGTGCCCAGCGAGGGGCGGATGACGCCCTCGGACAGGACGCGGCCGAGGTGGACCTTGCGGATGCCCTTGCGGACGTCGGTCCAGCCGTTGGTGCAGCGGACCAGGCAGACCACGGGGGTCAGGTTGTAGGCGCCGGAGCCGGTCTCGGAGTTGTCGAAGTCCAGGCCCATGTAGGCCAGGGGCTCGTCGCCGTGGTTGAAGATGTGGTGGTCGCCGTACTGGCGGCGCAGCGCGGTCAGGTCGCGGTGTCCGGCGCGGCGCGGGCCGTTGTCGGTGCCGCCGCTGCCGTCGAACGGGCTGCGGTAGCCGTCCAGCAGGCCCTCGGCGCGGGCGTAGACCTCGGGGAACTCGAACCGGACGCGCATCCGGGTCTCGCTCAGGTCCGAGACGTTGACGATCGGCTGCACACCGGCGGCCTGGATGCCCTGCGTGACGGCCATCAGCATGTCGAGGTTGTCCATCGACAGGTTGAACCGGTCGGACAGGAACGCGCGGGCCACACCGGGCTCGCCAGCGTCGCCGCGGAACAGCCGCAGCAGGAAGCTGCGGTCGTCGGCCGCGTGCAGCAGGGTGCCGTCGGCGCCCTTGTTGCCGTGCAGCCATCCGTTGACGTTGCCGTCGATCAGGTCGTTGCGGCCCGCCTCGCGCAGCTTGCGGAAGTAGGTCGTGCCGATGCCCAGCTTGTCGGCCAGACCGCGGTCGGCGATGTCCGTGAGCGAGTAGGTGCCCGCCGCGGAGGTGACGCCCTCCTCGGTGACCTCGGCGACGGTGCTGGCGACCACGAGCTGGCCGTTGCGGCTCCAGACCGAGCGGGCCGGGGCCACGACGTCGAGCTTGTGCGCCTTCTGCGAGTTGAGGATCTCGAGCAGTTCGGCGGCGGAGGCGTTGCGGGCGGTGAGCTGTACGGTCATCTTCCCTGATCTCCTTGATCCGGGGCCGCTGCGGCCCCACTGATGACAACTATACCCGGTCTTCGGCCGTTCACACAAGCTGGCACGCAGAAAGGGCCCTCTGCGGCGGCAGATGACCCTTCCCGCACCCCGTTAGTACCCCGGCCGCGCGGTTGTAGCTCTCTCCAGTGGGGGAGTGGAGATAGCCGGTTCACGCGCGGCCGGGTGCTTAGCAGCCTACTGGGCCCAGGGCGGCGGCGGCGCGCCCTGCGGTCCGGCCTGCTCGGGCTGCGCCGGAGCGCCCTGGCCGTTCCACGGCGCGTTGCCGGGGGCGGGCGCAGGCGCGGGCGCCGCGGGCTGCTGCGGCTGGGGCTGGCCCTGCTGCGGCTGCTGCGGTGCCTGCTGCTGCGGCTGGTAGGGCGCCGGGGCCGCGCCGTAGCCCGGGGCGGGCTGCTGCGGCTGCTGCATCGGGTTCCACGGCTGCGCGGCGGGCGCCTGCGGTGCCTGCTGCGGAGTCGCCCACGGCGGGACAGCCGCGTTGCCGCCGGGCTGGGCACCGTTGGGGGCTGCTGCAGGCGCTGGCGTCTGCCACGGGTCAACGGGCGCGGGCGCTGCGGCGGGCTGCTGCGGGCCTCCGTAGCCCGGCTGGGGCTGCTGCCACGGATCCTGCTGCGGCGGCGCGTAGCTCGGCTGGCTGTAGTCCTGCTGCGGCTGCGGGGCGTAGCCCTGCTGCGGCTGCGCGTACTGAGGCTGCGCGTACTGCGGCTGCTGAAACGGCGACTGCCCGTAGCCGGGCTGCTGCCCATAGCCGGGCATCGCGGCGGGCTGCTGCGGCTGGTAGGTCGGCCAGGTCGTCGGGGCGCCGGGGCGCGGCGGGCGCACGTCGCGCACCTTGTTGCGCTGCACGCCCTCGTACTCGTCGAGCACGATCTTCAGCAGCACCGGCTTGCCGACCATCGCCTGTGCGATCTGCTCTTCCGGAGGGTTGCTCTTGACCCAGTCGGCCGGGATCCCCATGGCCTCCAGGTGCCGGAACATGATCCCGAGCGACTGGGCCGCCGACGGGCCGTCCGTGGTGATCGTCATCGGGAACCGGATCTGCGCGCGTCCGGCGTTGGGACCGGTCGTCACGCGGAACCGGACGTCCCACTGTCCCTTGGCGCCGTCCTTGGTCCGGCCCCACGTGCTCGACTCGACCACGGCGTCGACCTCATTGGTGTCGTAGACGAAGATCGAGCTGTCGGCCTGGCCGTACAGCGAGTTGAAGTCGTACTGACCCATGATCTAGTTCCTTCTTCCCTGGAGAACCTGCGTGAGCATGGTTTCCGCTGTGAATCCGGGGTGAGAGGGATCCCCGATCTTCATGGTGTAGGGCAGGCGTCCTCCCAGGCGCTCGCCGGTCTCGTACTGCGGATGCGGGCCGATGAACATCAGCCGGTTGCCGTCCCGCTCGGCCCCGAGATATCCGAGCACGTCCACGTAGTACGGCAGGTAGTCCTGGGCCTGGCCCTGGACCATCGGGCGCCAGCGGCCCTCCTTCAGGTGCGTACCGGCCACGAAGGTCATCGTCCACATCGGCTTGACCGGGTGTGTGATCAGGTCGCGGTACTGGCGGACCATCGAGGACACCTGACGGAGCAGCGCGTTCCAGTGGTCCCTCTCGATCTTGCCGTTACCGGCCAGGTCGTCGATCACCCGCTGCTGGACCTCGGTGACCGAGTCCATCGAGCAGGAGTTGAACGGGTGCTGGCCGGAGTTCAGGACCCGGTAGGTGGCGGACACCGTCCGTGCCTCGCGCACGAGCACGATCGCGGTGTCCCAGCTGCCGTCCGGCCGCGGCGGGGGCTCGCGCAGCGGATCCCAGTAGACCTTGCGGGACGGGGTCCAGTACGAGGAGCCCTCGACGTCGAGCACGAGGCGCGGCGTCGGGCCGGAGTCGGCGAAGGTGGACTTGCCAGCCTTCGGCAGCCCGTGCACCAGGAACGAGAGTCCCTGGGCCCTCCGCGGCTGCGGCGTTGCAGGCGCGGGGGCGTGCACCTGAGCGTACTGCTGGGCTGTCATCCGACGACCGCGTCCCAGATCGCGAGGCAGCCGATCCCCATGCCGAACACGAGCGCCAGGGTGAACACCGCGTGGGAGAACGTCGTGATGCTTTCGTTGATCCTCTTGTGCTTGGACTCGCGGATCGCGTCGCGCTCCGCGATCCTGTTGGCCGTTTCCATGTGACGGGCCGCCTGCTCGCCGAGGATGCCCTCAACGAGGGTGCGCGGGACGCGGGGGGTGTTCGATGATTGCTCCATCAGACCTTTGCCATCTCTTCCCTGATCGTACGGAGTGCGTCGTCCCTGTAGTACTCGTAGGGGTCCGCCTGCCGGAATCTTCCACTGCGGACAAGACTAGCAGACCAGTCGCTGCCGTCGTCCATCATCGGGCAGATTTCTCGGAAAGTGCACCACCACTTGCAGTCGTTCGGGATCTGCGTCGGATACATCTGCGAGCGCTGTACCTGGTCGATCACGGCCAGGTCGCCGCCGCTGCGCTGGTATGCGTCGTCGAGCAGCGCGCGTGCCGCCATGATCTGCGACGCCACCGTCTGCACCTTCAGCAGCGTCGCGTGGACCTCCTCCGGGGTGTAGAGGAACGGGTCCCGCCGGTAGTACGGCGGATTGGCGCGAGCGGTCCGCTTCACCCTGCGCAGCGTGTCGATCGTGCCCCCCGCGATCTTCGGTCCGTCGGGCGGCGACGCGAGGTGCTGCACCAGCGTGTAGAACCTCATCTGCGGATTCATCCGCAGCTGCTCGGCGACCTCGAAGTTGGACCCGGTCTTGTAGTCGCGGAACAGCAGCGCGCCGTCGGAGATCCGCTCGGACACCTGGTCCATCCTGGCCCGCAGCTGCACACCGGGAACGCCCGGCAGGTCGACCCGCACGTCCGTCTCGGTGGCGACGGTCCGGAAGTCGGCGTCCACGCCCTCGGTGGCCAGCCACTCCAGGTAGCCGGACACCATCGCGTCGGCCATGTCCGCCTCGGTGGCCAGGTCGGACGCAAACTCGGGAGTGCGGTTCGCCTCGATCTTGTATAGCAGCGCGAGCACCGCGAGCGGGTCGAGCTGGTAGCCGTAGTAGGCCTCCAGCGCGGTGTGTACCCGAGTGCCGAGCTGGCGGGCGCCGGTCGGCGCTTCGTCGGCTGGCACGAATCCCAGGTAGTACGTCAGGTACCAGTTCCTGCGGCACCTGGTCCACGCGTAGATCTCGGACTGCGAGATCATCGTCGTCATCTCTGCTCTCCCTTCAACACTTCGCCGTCGATTACCCGGACACGGGGACGTACGGCCACGGACATCTCGCCGCGGGCGATCTCGGCCGACAGCTCGGAGACGAACGGGATCTCGATCACGAGTTCGCCGTCGCGGTAGGCGACCTCGACGCCGCTGTAGGGCCGCGGGAAGGTGATCTCCAGCACCGCCCCGGCCTCTGCGCTACTCACCGTCTCCGCCGATCAGCCAGCGCAGTATGTCGGCGTCGCGGATGACCTCTGCGGCCCGCTCGCCCTTCTCCTCGCCGAGCTGGAAAAGCCGCTCCTCGACCGTTTTCGGGGTGATGGAGTAGACGACGCGGATGCCGCCCTGCGCCATGCCCTCCTGCCCGATGCGGTCGATGCGGGCGATCTTCTGCTCGCGTGAGCGCCAGCTCGGATCCGGCTGCATGAAGTAGATCGTGTGCGCCGCAGTGAGCGTGATGGACTCCGCACCGGCCGCGGTGATGAAGATCACCCGGCAGTCGCCTCGTTGGAACCAGGTGACCGCCTGATCCATGGCGTCCGCGCTCATCCCTCCGACGATCTTGCAGTGCGTGATCTTCTTCACGGCGAGGGCCTTCTCCGCGAGCGCGACCAGCTGCGGCGAGTTGGCGGCCACGACCAGCTGGCCATCCTCGTCCTCCAGGAAGTCGAGCAGGTCGGCCACCTTGGATGACGGCGCGACCATCCTGGGATTCGCCGTGGTGAACCCGTCGGAGTCCTCCCCCTCGACGACCTCCAGCATGGACGACGCCAGCTGGCACAGGCGGGAGAACGACACCAAGTCGTTCTGCGCGACGACCAGCCGACCCTCGAGCTCGACCATGGCCTGCTTGGCGATCTTGTCGTAGGTGCGCTTCTGCGCCGGGGCCATGGCCGGGTAGCGGAACACGGGCTCGAGCCGCTGCGGCAGGAACGGCAGCGCGATGGCCCGCGGGATGCGCCGAATCAACGGCTGCACGAAGCTGTGGAAGGTGTCCGCGCTGTCCGGCCGGATGCCGAGCACGGTGGACCCGCCGTGGAAGTTGATCTCCTTGACCGCGAACAGGTCCAGGTACCGGCTGCGGGACGGCGCCGTCGCGATGTCGAGACCGTGCAGCAGCGGCCACAGCTGGCCGATGTTGTCGGCGATCGGGGTCCCCGTGGCCAGCCAGCGGTACTCCGCCTGGTGCAGCAGCCACCACAGCGCGCGGGTCTGCTTCGAGCGCGCGTCCTGCATCCGGTGCGCCTCATCGGCGATCACCGTGCGCCAGGGTCGTTCGGTCAGGTTCAGATCCTTCGGGTGCACCTCGCAGCGGGCCGCCGCGATGCCGTCGTCGATGCCGCCGCACACCTTGCACCGGATGAACCGGACGCCGGGGTACGCCTCGAGCCGGGTGTGCGCGCGCACGTTCGGCCAGCCCACGATCCACACGTCCGCGTCGGTGCGCTCGATCGCCTGGCGTCGGCGCAGCGCCGTGCCGTCCACCACGACCGTGCGCAGCTCCGGAGCCCAGTTCGCGATCTCGCGCTCCCAGTTGCGGATCGCCGCGACCGTGCACACGACCAGCGCGGGGAAGGGGCCGGAGCCCATGGGCCCGAGCGCGGCGGCGAGCTGCAGCGCCCGGATCAGCTGCGCGGTCTTGCCCTGGCCCTGCTCGTCGCCGAGGATGCCGCGTCGGCGGTCGGCCAGGTAGGCGGCCCCGCCGCGCTGGAACGGATAGAGGCGGCGCGGGCGGCCGTCCGGGAACGGGACGCTGGCCTCGTCGAGACCGTCGAGGATCACAGCGACGTCGCCGTCCTCCTGGCACGCGCGGTCGTCGAGCGCGCCGCGCAGCGACCAGGCGTGCAGCACGTCCTCGTACGCCTCCTTCGACCACGCCTGTAGCTCGGGTCCGCGGTCCAGCTGCTGGCCGGACCACAGCATGTGCATCGTGACGACCGTCGCCCAGGACAGCGGGGCGTGCCAGGTCCCGGCCTTCTTGTCGAAGTTGCATCCGGGGATCTGGGTGGCCAGGTGGTTCTCCACCGTGCTGCACCCGATTGTGATCTTGCCGTCGATGATCTCGGTCCACGCCATCGTCGTGCCTCTCTTCCCTGATCTTCCGGCTGGCCTACAAGATGTCAGCAGTGTGGAGCGTAGCACGCCAGCTGGTCGGCAGGTTCCCGCTCCGCAGGCACCACGCGACGAGGTGCTGGGCTGCGCTCTGCGCGTCGTCCTTGCCGGACGGCCACAGGCCCAGGGAGCGCAGCATGGCCGGGCTGGCGGGCTTGCGGTCGTCGGGTGCGGCCGGAGTCAGGATGCGCACGTGGCTGGCGATGGCCAGGTACCGGGCCACGCCGATCATCTCGATCGTCTGGTGCACCGGCTCCTGCGTGAGCTTGTGCGTCTGCGGGCCGATGTGGAATCTCTCCCACCCGATCATGCCGCCGTGGTTCGAGTGCTCGCAGAACGATGCGATGAGATCCCCGGCCTGCTGCGGCGGGAACTCGTTGGCCCAGAAGAATCTGCCATCCATCAGCGTCGCCAGGCCGGTCATCCCGCCGGGATCGATCCACATCACGGCAGGCGGCAGCACGTCAGTTCCTCGCGTCGATGAGCAGCGGGGTCAGAGAGCCGCCGTCGAAGTCGGCGGACGGCGGGATCTTGGTCCACACTCGCCCCTTCTGGTCTAGCCAGCCGACCCGGCGCAGCGTCGCGAAGTGCTGGCACGCGGCGTCCCATGCCTGCTCCATCAGCTCCAGATCCTTGACCGCGGTCGGGTGGACACCTGTCCTCTTCTGCCGTTCTACTTCCCAATGGGTGAATGTGTACTCGATGCTCCGTGGATCGACGACGACCTTCCACGGCTCGCCCTCGTACGCCTTCATGTCGGTCTGGGCTCCGGGGTACCTCATGCCTTGTCCCACCTCTCCAGCGCGTCCATCGCGGTCAGCTCCGGCACGACCTGGTCACCGTACTGGCCCGTCGTCGCGTGCGCGATGACCCGGATGGCGCACTGGTACACGAGCCTGCGGGGCAGCTTCCAGACGAACCAGCGAAACAGCCTCTCGGCCTTCCGCTTGATCCAGTACTTGAAGTCGTAGTACTTGAACTTGATCATGACAGCACCCCTCCGATCTTGAAGTTCCTGATGACGTGGACCAGGCGCCACTCCCCCGACTTCAGATCCATGGTGATCTTCACCGGGATGCTGAGCTTCCCGAACACGCCTGCCGGTGTGCGCGGGTTGGTGGGGTCGCGCAGGATCATGAGTCGGGTGTTCGGGTGCATCTCGATGACCAGGCCCTGCGGCACCCGCTGCGGGTCGCCCACCCAGTAGGGGTACTGCTCGTCCAGGTAGTCGGTGATGTCCGCCTCCAGGGACTGGCGCGGGCCGAGCTTGGCGTCCTCTTTCGTCATGACTTGATCCACCTTTCTTCCAGGATCTTCCCGTCCCAGGTGATCGGCACCTGGTACGTCTCGCGGTCGGTCAGGATCCTGGTCATCGTGGCCAGGGCGTCCTTGGCGATCTCCTTCGGGAACTCGCCCATCACCTCGTCGTGGATCGTGAGGCGCAGGTACGGGGTGAGCCCGGCCGCGTCCAGCTCGATCACGCCCGTCTTCAGGATCTCGGCCGAATGGCCCTGGACCTTGTAGTTCAGGCCCGCGTACTCCCTGCCCCGGTCGGTGTAGAGCACCCGGCCCGTCGGCGTGGTCACGAAGCCGCGCCGTCCGGCGCGCACCTCCGCCTTGCACCGCTGGATGATCTGCTGCATCAGCCGGTCCGGGCCCGGATAGAGCTGGCCGAACGCGTTGTACACCGGCGACGCCTGCTCGACCGGCACACCGGCCGTCAGCGCCATGCGGTCCAGGCCCGACCCGTAGATCCTCGCGTAGGTGGAGTTCTTGGTCAGCTGGCGGCGCACGTCGGACTTCGGGATCTGCTCCGGGTCGGTCTGGTAGATCCGACCGGCCATCAGCCGGAAGAAGTCGATGCCGCTCTCGTCGGCCTGGCGGAACATCTCGATCATGCCCCGGTCGTTCGAGAAGTGCGCGGTGATGCGCGCCTCGATCTGGTCCGCGTCTACCGTCACGAACGCGTTGCCCGGCCGCGGCCGGTAGGACCCGCGGATCATCGGCACGTCCCGGTCGAAGGTCTGCATCGGCGGGTCGGTGACGGACTGCCGGGAGGTGCGCGCCTGGCAGGTGTTGATCGAGGCGTGGATGACGTCGTCCTCGTCGCGCAGCTCGAGGAACTTGCGCAGGTGCGTGTTGACGATCTTGCCGGTCTTGCGTGCGTAGGCGATGGTCTCGATCAGCTTGCGGTGCTCCGGATACGTGTTCGAATACAGCTTCAGCGTGTCCTTGTCGGTCGACGCCTGGCCGCCCTTCGTCCACACGGACGTCGGGATGCCGACGGAGTTCAGCGCCCGTTCGATCTGCGCGGCCGAGTTGACCGAGCTGATGCCGAACTCCTTGTGGAGCCAGGTGGTCGCCTCGCGCTCCCACGCCTCCAGCCGCTCGATCTGCCGCTCGATGTACGGCACGTCGAGCATCATCCCGGCGTCCATCATGCTCGCGGCGATCCGGGCGGTGGACCTCTCCAAGTCGTACGCCTGGCGGAACTTGGACATGGTCTCCGGCCCGTGCTTGTGCCACAGGTGCGCCGTGAGCACCGGGTCCAGCGCGGCGTACGCGGTGTAGCCCGGATAGTCGAGCGGCACGGTGGCCCACGTCCAGTGGTTGGCCGACATCGCCTCCTGCAGGACACGCTCGCCGATCATCGCCCGCGGGTCGATGTCCTGCGCGGCACGCGGCTTCAGGCCGTGCGCGCCGATCGAGTCGTGCAGGTGGGTCACGAACAGCGTGTCGTGGATCTTCGCCCAGTTCAGCTTCAGACCCAGCTGGCGGTGGATCACCCGCCAGTCGTAGCCCATGTTGTGCGCGCCGAGTTCGCCGCGGTAGTCCCGCAGGATCTCCAGGATGCCGCCGCCCCACAGCTTCGCCGGGGCGGCCCATCCGGTGTGCATGTCGCCGATCTGGATCAGGCGGCACTCGTCCCGGTACGGGCTGAGGCCCGACGACTCCGTGTCGAAGCACAGCGGACCCTCGCGCCTCTCCCCGGCCCACCGCTTGCACTCGGCCAGCTCGTCGATCGAGGTGATCGTGCGCAGGCTGACGCCGTCGAGTACGCCGGTCACCGGATGACCGCGGACTGCGGGATCAGCGCGAGGATCTCCGGGTGCTTGAGGCCCGCGGCGGCGAGCAGCTCGACGACCGGCTGGGACCAGTACGGGGTGCCGGTGCGGCGGTCCATCGTCAGGTCGTCCACGACCTGCTTCGCGGTGTCGAGCATGTGCACGTTGTCGCGCGGGATCTCGATGCGCACCGCGGCGTCGGGGTCGAGCGCGGTCGGCTCCGGCGGGCGGCACTTCGCGCACGGCTCCGCGTCGCCGAGCAGGTCGGCCGCGGTGCTGCGCACGCCGGGGCGCGCCTGCTTCGGGGTGCGGCACGACGTGTCGATGCGGTGGTAGAGGACCGACCTCGAGCAGCGGTGCACCACCCACCCGCCGTCCTCGCGGTGGTACAGCGACATCTCGATCCACCGGGCCCGCTCGCCGTCGTCGCTGGTCACCTCGGCGGCAAGCTCTCCCTCGAAGTCGGCTAGCGTCCTGCCGTGGTGATCCTGGATGGTGACATGTGCCATCTCCGTGTTCCTCCCTGAACTTGTCCTCAGATCAGGATACACTGGAATCAGCACCAGCGTTCAGGGAGGATTGCGATGGACTGTCACCACCAGGATTTCGACGCAGGGGATCCCATCACCGAGCAGTACGGGCTGGGCTCCGCCGCGCTGCGCTACCAGGGCCAGGGGTACGCGGTGCTCGCGCTGGCCCGCGGCCGGAAGAAGCCGCACCGGATGCTCGGCGAGTACGGCGGAGTGCACTGGGCCTCGATCGACGGCCGCGCCGCCAAGTGGTCGTGGTCGCAGGACCGCGCGGCCAACATCGGGGTCGCCTGCGGCTCGCCGTCCCGGCTGGTCGTGGTCGACCTGGACGTGAAGAACGGGCAGGACGGCCCCGGGCAGCTGACCCGCTTCATGACGGAGCACGGCTTCGGCATCCGGGACGCCCCCATCGCGGAGACGCCGTCCGGCGGCGTGCACCTGTGGCTGCGCACCCCGCGCGGCATGCGCGTGCAGGGCCGTCCCGGGATCCTGCCGGGCATCGACATCCTCGGGGACGGCAACCTCGTGGTCGCCCCGCCCTCGATGGCGGTGGTCTCCTCGCGCACCGGGGAGTCGGTCCCGATCCCATACCGGTGGTCGCGCGGCTGCTTCTGCTCGGCGCCGGACGCTCCGCCGTGGCTGCTGGAGTGGGTCGCGTCGGCAGGTCCCGCGACCTCCTCGGGTGGCAGCACGTACAGCGGCGACGACGTCGACATCGGCGAGCTGAAGGAGCGCGGCGCGCCGGTCGGCAGCCGGAACCGGGAGCTGTACCGCGCCGCCTGCTCGCTGCACCGCAGGCTGCCGCCGGACCGTGTGCTCGACGAGCTGCGCGCGATCTGGATGGCCGGGGACGTGTCCGGCATGCCGTGGCGCGAGGTTCTGGTGCTGAGCGAGAGCGCCCGGAAGTTCATCGACGGACAGCGGGCGCGCGAGTACGCGCTGCGCGACGCGTGGCTCAAGAGGGGGACGCGGTGAGGAGCCGGACGCTGGCGGTCACCGCGTCCGGCCCCTCGCCGACCCCGGATGCCAGCACTAGGCTGGCACGCACCCCCTCTGGTGGAGAGGGGACGCTCAGAGCATTCCTGGCTGAAAGGAACACTCGGATGAACATGCTACTCGACTCGTCCGCGCCCGCGTCAGGGGTGCGCAGGTGACAGCCACGGCGACAGCCCCGGCGGCCGTGGACACGCTGATGGGGATCCTGCAGAAGGACTACTACGTGGCGGCCACCACGGACGGGAGACCGTTCGCGGTGCGGCTGGACGCCCCCTCGGTCATGGTCCCGATGCGCGGAGCCTTCGGCATGCGGCAGCGGTTGGCCGTGGACATGTACGCGCAGACCGGCCGGGTGGCGAACAACGACGCGCTCTCCTCCGCGCTGAACCTGGCCGAGGGCGCGGCCATGGGCAAGGGCAGGGTCACCCCGCACCTGCGGATCGCCGCATGGCAGGGGTCGATATTCCTGGACCTGGGCCGTGCGGACGGCAAGGCCGTGGAGCTCCGGCCCGGCGCGTGGCGCGTGGTGGACCGGCCGCCCGTGCTGTTCACCAGGACCGCGCTGACGGCCGAGCTGCCGCTGCCCGCCGAGGACGGCCGGATGGAGGCTGCCCGCGACCTGATCAACATCCGGTCGGTGGACGACTGGGCCCTGTACGTCGCGTGCCGGGTGGCGTCCCTGTTCCCCGGCATCACGCACCCGATCGAGGTGATGAGCGGACCTCCGGGAAGTGCGAAGACGGCGGCCACCCGGATCACCACGAACTGGATCGACGCCTCGCCCGCCATGCAGCCGGTCCCGCGGGACGGGCGGACCTGGGCCGCGCTGGCGGGCGGCCGGTACGTGCTGGCGCTGGACAACGTGTCCTCGGTGGCGCGCTGGTGGTCGGACGCGCTGTGCAAGGCGGCTAGCGGCGACGGATGGGTGGACAGAGCCCTCTATACGGACGGCGACCTGTACGTGGCGGCTTTTCAAAGCGTGATCGTGATGAACGGGATCACCCTGGGCGGTCTCGAGGGAGACCTGGCGGACCGGCTGGCGGCGCACAAGCTGGCGAGGATCACGGCGTACCGGTCGGACGACGAGGTCGCAGCCGTATGGGCGCTGGCGCACCCCGAGGCGCTGGCCTGGCTGCTGGACCAGACCGTCGCGATCCTCGCCGACATGGCGTCCATGCCGCAGCCGGTGGGGCAGGACCGCCTGATCCGGTTCTCGCAGATCGTGCAGCTGATCGACCGCCGCTGGCGGACCAATGCGATCGGTGCCTGGCGTTCGGGGCGGTATGCGGCCCTGGAGGACATCGCAGACGGGGACGCGGTCGCGGTCGCGCTGCGCGAGGGGGTGCGCGCCGAATGGCGGGGCACGGCCACGGAGCTGGTGCACCACCTGGTGATGCACGGAGGGCTACAGGACGAGTTCGGGCGCAAGTGGTCGCCCCGGATGCTGTCCGAGCGGTTGGAGCGGTCGAGCCAGGCCCTGGCGGCCATCGGCTGGCGGGTCGAGCGGTTCCGCGAGGGGCACGACCGGAAGCGGATGATCCGGATCCTGCCGCCGCAGTGAGGGACCGGATGAGAGGCCCGGACTACGGTCCGGGCTTTTCCACGTGCGGACGCATGCGGACGGAGGTCGCACGGTTGTCCCTTTACTCTTCCTCTCTATTTACCCCCTACCAGAGAAGGTATAGGGCGGACTGTCCTCCTGCGTCCGCGCGTCCGCAGAGAGGAAGTGGGAGGCTGTAAATGTGCGTCCGTATGGTCCGCATCGTCCGCATGAATCAGTTGCGGAGTGCGAGATGTGCGTCCGCATAGACGGATCATGCGAGGTGTGCGTCCGCGTCGGTGGGTGTGCGACCGCATGCGGACGCAGGATTCGTGGGTGTCAGATGGATAGTGCGAGATGTGCGTCCTCACAGGTCAGGTACCAAGATCAACTTACCCTATGGCTTTGGGATCATCGGGCCGTATCATGACCGCATGGACGAGCAGGAGCGGCGCTCAATGGACGCGGTCATGGCGAATCTGCTGGGCCCGATCCCGACACATCAGTGCAAAGGGCACAATAAGGCCGGAGGGCCGTGCGGACAGGCTCCGGCAGCCGGATCAGAGGTCTGTCACCTCCACGGGGGCAAGGCGCCTCAGGTGATCTCCAAGGCGCAGGACCGGATGGCGCACCGGCAGGCGGTGATCGACGCGAAGAAGAGCGTGCTCGACCTGACGGACGAGGAGCTGATCGCGCAGTACGGCAACCCGGCCGAGACGCTGCAGTGGATCATGGCGATCTCGCGAGCGCTGGCGAGCCGGATGCAGGCCGTGCTGGCCGACAAGGAGGAGCTGACCTATTACGACGCGTTCGGCAACATCCACGTGCGCGGCGAGGTCGGCGCGATGCTCAAGGCGGCCGACCTGGCTGGGACGCACGCCGAGCGCGCGCTGCGCCTCGGATTGGACAAGCGGGGCCTGGACCTGCAGGAGAAGCAGCTGCTGCTGCTGGATAGGGCGCTGGATACGGCTCTGACGCAGGCCGGGCTGAACACGGAGATGCAGAAGACCGTGCGCCGGGTGCTCCGGAGTGAGATTCTTGCTGCGGACAACGCCATGACGGAGTAGGCTGGTGACAAGTAGTCATCTGGTCAGGGAGGAGCAACCGAATGAAGGTAGCCACCATGCAGGACTTCGGCGGCAACAGGGTGCACGTCAGTAGGGACGGGATCTTCAGCGCCGTGGTCGACGGCATCACGTACGAGGCGGACACGCTCGTCGGGCTGCGGGACGCGGTCATGTTCCGCACGTATAAGAAGCCTGACAAGGTCGAGGTGCCGTTCACGGTCATCGAGGACGGCCAGATCCGCAACGGCACTGCACTGGGGATCCGCGGGATAGACGGCCACATCCAGGTGCTGTGGGCCGACACCGACCGGCTCGGATTCATCACCTGGACCCACCGGGCCCTCAAGCGGCTGGGTACGGGCGACGCGGACACGTACCGTCGGCTGTGCGCCGCACGGGATGCGGCGATACACGCCGTCGAGCGGTTCGAGCGCACGCACTCGATCAACATCAAGGACGAGATCGCTGCGGCGCTCGCCGCGGACGGTGAAGGGAAGAGGACCGAATGAGCAGCGAGAAGACGTTCGGCGCGTGGCTGCTGGAGCAGCGCGAGCGCCAGGACACCACCGGCACGCTGGCGCGAGCCTGGGGCCAGCTGCGCGACGCGCGCGGCTACAACCGGCACACCCGGGTCAAGTCCATCAGAGAGCTGCTGTCCGCATCCCTCGGCGAGGACTGGCAGGCGCTGCACGGCGACGAGTCCATCGACGCGGCCGAAGCCGAATGGAAGCTGGGCAGCGAGGCCGTGCCCGGAGAGCCGGTCAACGGCAGCGAGCAGCTGCCCATCCCACTGCTCGCGGCCCCCATGGCCGTGCTCAAGGTCGACGAGATCACCTACGAGCTCACCCCCGGCAGGCACTACGTGCTGGTACTCCAGCCCGTGCTGCGCGAGGCACCGGATGAGGCGCCCGAGCAGTCCATCACGCTCACTGGCGAGCCGCACCTGACCGTGCTGACCAGGCCCGACGGCGGGTACGACTGGTCGGCTCTCTATGGGCTGGCGGACCACAGCGCGGAGTCGACCGAATGAGCGGCCCGGCACGCACCGCGCTGCTCACGGTGGTGCTCGACATGAGGGTCACCGACACCGCTACCGAGGGCGAAATGCTCGATGCGGTGACAACTGCGCTCCGGGAGGTGCAACCTGGGATGCAGCACTCCGGCGCCGTCATCACGGTGACCGGGGTCACCACGAGCATCCAGACCGAGAGCACAGGAGGATCCCTATGAGCGCGCTGGATCAGTTCCGCCCCATCGGCGAGCTGGCGGAGGCCGAGGAGAACGCGGTGGTCATCGAGCGGCGCGATCCCGCCCGCTGGCAGGGCCCGCTGGCCGACGCGGTCGACCGGGCCGTGGACGACGGAGACACGGTCTACCTCGTCGAGGACGGCCGCCGGGTGGCCGTCATCACGCCGCTGGGCGACTGAGCCGGGTGGCCAGGGAGGGCTTCTTCGAGGCCGGGCACAAGTACGTGCGCACCGACCTGGAGGACACCGGATGCGAGTTCTGGTGCTTCCACGCGTCCGAGGCGCCGCAGCCCGGCGCCCTGGGGCGGTTCGCCTTCGGGTTCGAGATCTCGAGAGGGGAGGACAGGCTGAACCGGTGGCTGCCCTTCATCGAGTGCGAGCGGATGGGCGCACCGTCCGAGGGCATGTGGACCGACGCCGGTCTGTTCGTACTGGAGGTCTGATGATCTTCCCCGAGTCGCTGTCCGGATGGCTGATCACGGACGAGGGGCACGTGTTCGGCCTGCTGGACGGGCCCTGGGCCGGGTGCAGGGAGCAGACGGTCTTCTGGCCGGATGACGAGGCCTGCGACGCCGAGTGCTGCCTACCGGCCGGGCACGATCCGGATGAGTCGCACTATGACCAGATCCTCGGCTGGTGGGAGTCGGTCTGACGCACATCGCACACTGATATCAACACACATAGGAGGGGAACAGCCGTGAAGCACAAGGCACTGAAGATCGTCATAGGCGCCGCCATCGTCATCGGCGTCATCGCCGTGGCGTCATCGTCGGCCTCGAACAACACACCGGCCGCATCGAGCTCGGCGACCGCATCCACATCGGCCACGACCGGCCTGCCCACGCTGTATTCGCAGCCCACCACATCCGCGCCCATCACGCCAGTCACCGTGCCCGCGACGGTGACCTACTCCTGCACGGGGCAGGCGCCGGACGGGGTCGACATCACCTACGGACCGGACGGCAGCTCCTACCACGCCTCGAAGCTGCCGTTCAGCAAGACTGCCGCGCTGCCCGCCAGCGCCCTGTACGTGGACACCGAGGCGCAGCTGCACGGCAGCGGCGAGGTGACCTGTACCACCACCGTGAACGCTGACGGGACGACGGCCACCAAGTCCGGCACCGCGCAGGGCGGGTACAACCTGGCGCTGGCGGAGGTCTGCGACATGGGC
>WNGL01000169.1_pt1 | contig 72286 bp, 67 predicted proteins | sample 5400591 | NCBI WGS metagenome assembly WNGL01 (sample SAMN13153377, study PRJNA577476) | soil metagenome | isolation source: 80 cm soil or saprolite under Garry oak tree replicate 1 | place: USA:California | collected 2016-06-15 | reverse complement strand
TGGCAAGACGGCCGGGCTGACTTGGAACGCTCACACGATCGCTCTGGCCGTAGTCGTGGGGTGCATGTTGCTGGCAACTTTTCTCTATCTGGTGTCCCTGATCTCTGTGCCGGCCATCGTGTTCTTTCCTGCGTATTCCATCTATTTCTTTGCGCCGCGATACCCTCGGCTGACCGCTGCCCTTTATCCCCCGTCGCCTGCGCCCCAGGTTCCAGCGGGGGCAGCGCCCCGTGCGGCGCCCCCGTCCCTTTAGCCATTGCCTGCGTGCGGCCGCTCAACTCGGGTCTAGAACGCGCGAGTTGTCGGCGCAATATCGCCGTTTCACCAGCAAACCCTGCATGCCCCACTTATGAGATGGATTTTCAGTCGGCGGCGTGAGCGCTGGGCTCATCAGCTTCTGCGAAGGCCTTTTCTTCGAGCAGCCGGTTGAGTTCGGCGCGGGCGTGGGCAGCCAGATCAGCAGCGTACGATTTGGCTGATAGCTGGCGTTCGGGAGAGAGCGGAGCGACTCGGACAGCCAGCAGAGGAGCGTCCTGCTCCAGCATTCGCAGTAGCCTTTGGGTGCGGTCGATTCTGAGTTCGATTGGAAGCATAAGCTGGTCTATCCGCAAAGCATGCCGGGAGAGCAGGGCCGCGGGCAAGTCACAAACTGGGTTCCTCCGAGCGTGGCCGGGGAATCTGATTTTGCTCTGGAAACATCCGTGGAAAAACCGCAAACTTAGCAGCGTGCACAAGATCGTTTATCTTTCTCTGGGATCGAACCTGGGCGACCGGGCTGCGAATCTCCGGACGGCAATCGGGAAATTGGCGGAACTGGGCAGCGTCGTTGCCGTCTCCTCGTTTTACGAAACCGAGCCCGTGGAGATGGCAGCGCAGCCCTGGTTCCTGAATTGCGCAGTCAAGCTGGACACGGAAAAGATGCCGCGGCAATTGATCTCGGGCATTCTGAATCTCGAACAGACAATGGGGAGGCAGCGCAAGCAGCAAAAAGGGCCGCGCATTATTGACATCGATGTTTTGCTGTTCGGCAGCTCGATTATTGAGATCCCAGCGCTCACGATCCCGCACCCGAAATTGCACGAGCGGCGGTTCGTGCTGGAGCCGTTATCGGAAATTGCCCCAGACGCCCGGCATCCGGTTTTCAAGCGCACAATGCGTCAATTAAGGGACGCGCTGCCAGCGGGGCAGACAGTGAAAAGGCTTGCTACCGAGTAAGAAGACGATTTTGGAGAGACGGGCGTCCCGCCCGTCTGCCGTCCGGCACTCCAAGGATATTTAGAATTACGGCACAATGATCCGGCTGGTTTCATCCGGCGCAGCAATTGCGGACTGCTGCTCGGGAAACTGCTGGAAAAGGAAATCTACGAACGCGCGCGACTTCGGCCTGCCTGAGGTCCGCGATAGCGCCAGCCGCAGCAGAAAAACCAGCGCACGCAGAATATCGGAATCGCTCAGCCGGCTATAGCCAACATGTTTCTGTTCCGCCTCCCGGTATTCCTTTAGCATCTTGTGGACTTCGGAAGCGATTGCCTGGTGCATGATATTGGTCACCGGAGCGTCGTAGTGCAGCCCCGAATTCGCCAAGGTCTCATGACTCCTGGCCAGTGCGGTCAGGGTCGTGATCAAATCTGAATCGCGGATGCCGCGATCTGCCTTCGCACTCTTGGCCAGAGCAAAGCTCAGTCCTAGAATCAAGTGTTCCTGCTCGTAGAGAAACTGATCGCCGAGCTCCACGCTTGGAAACAACGCATTCCGATCCAGGGTTTCGAGCGAACGCGGTTTCTCGTGCTGCCGCGCCTGCTGCAGGTAAACGCACTCGCTGGGACAGTCGAGCGTCACCTCACGTTGCTCGCCGCAGCATTGCGGACAGATGCGTCCGTGAATTGCCGGACAGAAGCGCTTCTCCTTGCGTTTTTCGCAAATGGCGCAGCTCAAAGCGTGGGCTCCCAATTTTCATTATGACATGCGAAATACAAGACAGCAGGGACACGCTCCCTTTGCAGGACCCCGCCAAATGTGGATTTTCCACAACCTGAAGCGCTAATGAAGGCGATTTGTATGATCGTTTCTGGTCCTGCCTTCAAAAAAGCCTGTAGAAATGGGCAAATTTGCTGTTTTTCCACAGGCAACGAGTATTAATATAGCGGAGCAATCCGCAGACAAATTCATTTGCATAAAGAGGAGGATTCATGGCAGCAGGCATGACCAAGACCCAGCTTGTCCGTCATCTGGCGGAGAAACTGGAAGTCAACAACAAGAGTGCGGCAGCGTTTCTGGAACACCTCGCCGACGTAGCGATCAAGGAGACCAAGAAGAGCGGCGTATTTGTCGTTCCCGGCATTGGCCGTCTGGTTAAGGCCCATCGCAAGGCGCGTGTCGGACGCAACCCGCAGACCGGCGAGCCGATTCAGATTAAGGCCAAGACCGTCGTGAAGTTCCGCGTGGCCAAGGCCGCCAAAGACGCGATCGCCCCCAAGAAATAGATCTCGTAGAGACGTAGCTTGCTACGTCTCCCGCAGCAGTGTTGCAGCAAGGCCGGCTCTCAAGCCGGCCTTTTCATTTCGTCTGTGGCATCACTTCCCGTACTCGTTCTTCACCACTTCTCCACCCTTCATGACGAATTTCACATGCTGGAGGGTGGTCACGTCCTGGAGTGGGTCGCCATCGACGGCAATGATGTCTGCCCATTTGCCGGCTTCGATGGTCCCGATCTTACCGGACCAGCCCAACAGGTCGGCATTGTTGATGGTGGCGCTCTGAATCGCTTGTAGAGGGCTCATGCCTAAACTGACATACACGGCTAGTTCATGCGCATTCAGGCCATGCGGATAGACCGCCGCATCGGTTCCCAGTCCAATCTTGACCCCGGCCGCAAAAGCTTTCTTCGCATTGTTCTTGCCCACTTCCGAGACCATCTCCATTTTTCGCTTTGCGTAATCCGGCAGATTTGCGCGGGCAGCGTTTTCCCTTTGCCAATCGACGAGGTAAAGCGTTGGCACCAGATACGTACCGTTCTTCTTGAGAGTAGCGATCGCGGCGTCGTTCATCAGGTGTCCGTGTTCGACCGAATCCACGCCCGCTTCTGATGCCCAGATCACGCCTTGCGCTCCATGCGCATGCGCGGCAACCTTCCTTCCCAGGCGGTGAGCGTCGGCAACAATGGCTTTCATCTCTTCTAGAGTGTATTGGGAAGCGTTCGGGTCATCGCCCTTTGAGAGCACGCCGCCGGTGGCGCAAACTTTGATCAGGTCGGCTCCGTACTTGATTACTTCCCGAACTTTGTGTTGCACCTGCTCAATGCCATCGGCGGCGCCATCCGATGTTGCGTGGTACTCATAAGGAAGCAGGTCGTTGTCGCAGTGGCCTCCAGTAATGCTCAGGGCCGGGCCGCTGACCAGCATGCGAGGCCCGGGTACATCGCCTGCGTTAATAGCATCCCGCAGCGCCACATCGCTGTATCCGCGAGCGCCGACATTACGCACCGTCGTAAAACCCGCTTCAAGCGTGAGCCGCGCGTTGTGCGCGCCAGTAAGCGCTTCTCGAGGAACGGATATAGCCAGAGTTTCATATCCGAAATGTGGATCGAAGGTGAGATGGGTGTGCGCATCGATCAGCCCCGGCAGAACGGTGGCGTTCGGCAAATCAATTACCTTGTCGCTGGGAGAAGCCTTAAGTTCGGAAGCGGGTCCGACGCTCGCGATCTTGTCACCTTCAATCACAACGGCTTGATTGGTGAGAACTTTTCCGCTCCTCACGTCCAGCAGCTTGCCCGCGCGCAAAATCGTGCGTTGAGCCGTCTGCGCCGAGACTTCCGCGGGCAGCACGAGCAGCATAAGAAATACTGTGCAGGCGAACTTTGTTGAGGCTGTTGTTTTGCTCATCATGCTTTCTCTCCGTGATCTGGACTGGGCACTACCGCGTCAGCTTCAATTTCCACCAGCATCTCTGGCGAGACCAACGCCGTCACCGCGATCATCGAGGTCGCAGGCCGGATGTCTTTGAAGACTTCACCGTGGGCTTTGCCGACTTTTTCCCAGTCGGCGATATTGGTGATGTACATCCGCGTACGCACGACATCTTGCAGGCTCGCGCTGGCTTTTGCTAGCGCAGAAGCGATGTTCTTCAGCGTCTGCACCGCCTGCGCGTAAGCATCGCCTGATCCAATAATCCTGCCATCAGGGCCGGTCGCAGTCGTTCCCGATATATGCACGTAAGCACCAACACGCACCGCGCGTGAGTAGCCGACGATGGGTTCCCAAGGTGTACCGCTGGAAATGTTTGTCCGATCTGCCATTGTTCCTTAGCGAAATTGCTCGCCTTCAGCAGTGAGGTCCGCAGTTCCGATATTACCGTTGCTGGAATCGCGCGCTACCACTCGCGCCCGCACCACCGCAAGGGGGAACTCGGCTGCCAGAGCTATCTCCATGGGTTTTCGGTTGTTCATCTGCTCTGTATATTTCTTGTCATCCATGATGACCTCAAGTTCTTTTACCGTATGGGTCACAAGTCGACCCTTGCTCGAGAAACCCGCGGCTACCACGGTCACTTCGCAACGATGCTTTCCGTTGGGCATGACCTGCCAACGCAGACCGGCGGAATCTAGATCAACCGTAAAACGGGCAGTCCGGGGCTGTGAGCCCGTGATCTTGGCCCGGGCCTGAACATCCAGCGCGTGATAGGAGAGAGGATTGATGACCGCTCGCGAAAGCAGTCTATCCAGCTCGTGAAAGGTAGGAGGCAAGTCCGGAAATCCGTAATAGCCATTGCGCGTGCGGGCGACTAATTCCGGGTCTTTCATGACCATCCGAATTCTGCGGAATTTGCCATTCCAATCCCGATTAGACGGATAGTAAGAGAGCGCGTAGAACGAACCTCCGTCTTCCATGCTGCTGGCAATCTGTGCATCGAGATCATTCAGACCGCGGAAAACGCGGCCACCAGTTTGTGGGGCCACTCTCTCAAAGACCAGCTCGGCGGTCGTGGAATCCGGCGGTGCGGCAAATCCGCCAGCGGAGAGAATGCCACCGATGTTTTCGTGCACAACCTCAAGGCCTCGTGGGTCCACCGTGTAAACCGACAACCGTCCCTGCCACATCAGATCTGACGTCTCACGCACCCACTCGAGTAACCTCGCCTTGTCACTCGGTTGGGTAATCATATAGTTCAGGCTGGGAAATCCTGGCCCTAGCCAGATGACATTCTTGCGGCCCGCGAAGTGGGAGTTGGCCGCTGCGATCTCTCTCAACGCTTCGAGAGCGTCCGCCAGGCGCTCAGAGGCTCCCACCACTCCCTCTCCGGTCATCAGGCGAAATGGCAGCTCGGCAGGATGACGACGCAGCGCGGTCTCGAGTGCGCCATCGTCGCTAGTGTAATCGTGCAAAAGCTCGAGCTTTTTCTCTTCCAGCGCCATCACGGCGGTGGGTTGAGGAAGCTGTGGGCCGTGGGCACGCAGGAACTTCTGGATTTCGCCGCGCGCATAAGCTTGATCCAGGATTCTTGTATCAAGTTCATCCAGCACCAGAATGGTGAGCGCCGACGAAGTGATAGCGGAGGAAGTTTGCCCGCTACTCTTGCGGGCACCAATGTTCTGATGCGCCTCCTCGACCGCAGCGGGGGCATGCTGGTCGGGAGGTTCAAAGGTAGCGATTGTTTGCGGGGCGCCGTCCTCAAGAATTGTGAAGTCCTGCCGCGAAAGGTTGCGCACCGGCTTTCCCTTCTTGTCTGTCACGACCACGTCCGGCACTACCAGCCGAGTCGTTGTGCGCAGCGTTGTGACTGGCGCTTCTTGATCCGGGGCAGAACTCTGTTGAGCGAGACAATACAAAGCCAGCGATGGCAATAAAACGACGATCCTACCTCTTCTCCAAAAGCTCTTTCCCGAATACACAAATCCCTCTCGAAAATATCTTCCATGTTGAAACACGAGGAAGCGCAAGGATGCAGGATCCTTGCGGTGTTTCAGTAGGGAATTGATTGTACTTCAGACCGGAAGTCCTCGTACCTAGCGACTCGCGTAGGGTGAGCGCCTACCGCCGGCGTCTCAACTCGGGCTGAGGGGCGGCTTTGTAGTCTTTGGGATACAACACCACCGACCGCCGCAGTCCTTCCCCGGCGCTCTCCGTATGAAGGTCCTGCTCGTCGCGCAATGCGAGGTGGACGATGCGCCGTTCGCGCGACGACATAGGCGCAAACTCGTAAGGCACGCCGGTGTGGCGGACTTTCTCGGCAGCAACCCGAGCCGATAACCGCAATTCTTCCAGGCGCGCTTTTCTGTGCCCCATGCAATCGAAGCTGATCTTTTCGTGCTCGTTGCCGGGCATGCGCAGCATCTCCATTGCCAGCAATTCCATTGAGCGAAGCAGTTCCGCACCGCGCTCAAGCAGCAGAGACGAGTCTGGGCCCGCGAACTCCACCAGGATTTCCGGACGCTCCCAGTCACGATTCTCAGAAAGCGGAGGATCGACCGTAATGCGGTATTTCAGCTTGAGCCCGGCATACCTAACCATTCCGCCGAGAAATGTATTGAGCTGGTTTGCAGATTCGATCTTGTTCATAAGTAAGAAGCTGTCAGCTGTCAGCCGTCAGCCATCAGCTGTCAGCAAAATCTCCCGCTCGGGCCGTACTCAGATTTCGGAACCGCTGCGAAAAAAATCTATTTAACTAAGCACCGCGTCAAAGGTTCGACTGATAGCTGATAGCTGACGGCTGACAGCTATTTATCTTTCTTTCTAGCCCGCTTCGCCGCAATCTCCTTCATCTCTTGCCCCAGGGCAGTGCGATTCATGACTGCCTGCTGCGCGATCATGATCAAATTGCTCTCGGCGTAATACAGGTTGAGGCCGGCAGCGAGATTATAGAAGATGAAGCCCATCATTACCGGCATCATTACGTTCATCATTCTCTGCTGGGCCGGATCCATTCCTGCTTGTGGTGTCATTTTCTGCATGGCAAACATGCTGATAACCATGATCGCCGGCAGCAGTAAATACGGGTCGCGCGCAGACAGATCGTGGATCCACAACCAGTGTGCCTGGCGGAGATCAATGGCCGCGCCCAGCATCTTGTAATACGCGATCAGAAACGGCATTTGGATAAGCAAAGGCAAGCAACCGCCGACCGGGTTTACGCCTTCGCGTTTGTACAGGTCGCCGATTTCCTTATTCATGTCCTGCTTGCGCGGATCGCGCATGCTGTACTTCTTGTACTTTTCCTGAATGGCCTTGATCTGCGGCGCGGCCTTCTGCATCTTGAGCGCAGACTTCATCTGCGTGATGCGGAGCGGCAGCATGGCGAGCGTGATGATGAAGGTTTGAAGGACGATTGCCCAGCCCCAGTTGTGGACATATTTATTGGTCCAACGAAGCCAAATGAACAACGGACGCGCGATAGGGCCAAACCAGCCAAAATTCACCAAGCTCCGGAGGTCTTTGTCCGCGCCGCTAATCGCAGGTACGGGGACTGCCTCCAATACCTCGAGCGACTTGGGCCCTACGAACAGCCGCTCGCTCGACTCGCCTGGGCGCCCGACGGCAATGCCAAGCACGTCAGCCGGCTTGGTTTCGTTGGGTTTGCTCGGATCGGTAGGAACCTCAACCGCACCGCGCAGCGTCACAACCACCAAATTGTCAACGCTGTCGGGAATAAAGATGGCGCCGAAATACGAGCTACTCACGCCCACCCAGTCGAAAGCACCGTGCAGCGTGTTTCCACCGGGGATTTTCTTGATCCCCTCGTGCTCGGTGTCGTTGTTGAGCTGGTACTCGAGTTGGCTGGAAGCATACGCCGGAAGAGTGGTCTGGTCACCGAATCCGGCTGGCCAGGACGGGAACGCGTAAACCGGATTTCCATTGTCGAAAACTGAGGTTTGTACACGGACGACGTAGCTGTGGTCAAAGTGGAAAGTCTTGCGGACCGTGAGGCTGGAATCGGAGTACTCGAAAACCAGGTCCGCCGGGGCCTCGAGGTTCCCCTCTCCAGATGCCACATAGAGTGCCGAATTGAGTTTGTTCCGCAGCCCTTCGTCGTACGTCCACAAGGAAAGTGGATACCCGTACTTGGCCGAGGCGGAGGCGTTGACCAGATCCAGCGGTCTGCCCTGATCGTCTGAAAACTTCTTCAGCACCCACGACTTCACTTGCGCGCCGCGGCTGGTAAATGCGATTCGGTAGAAACCGTTTTCAACCACAGTCTCCGATTCGGACGTCGCCTCCCTGGTCGAAGCTGGCTGAGCCGGACGTGCCTTCGGTGCCAAAGCGGTTCCCGACAAGACCGGGACCGGAGCCGGCTGGGCCTGAGGAGTCTGAGATTGCTTAGAGTCGACCGGCTGGTTCGGACGGGCGGTGCTGGCCGGTTGCTGCGGCATGTACTTTCGCATCAGCAACTGGGAGCCAAAGATGACGACCGCCATCAGCAGGAACACCAGTAAGAAACGGCGCTCCGTGCCAGGCTCGGATTGTGGGTTCTTGTATTCGGGCATTTCGACTAGTGGCTCATGTGGGGACAGCCGTCCTCGGCTGTCTTGCGGAGCGAGGCCGCGCAAGCGTCAGCCTTGCGCCTGCTCCCCAGCGCGTTCCAGGGCACTGGATCATACCCGCCGCGCACAAACGGATGGCAGCGAAGCACGCGCCAGATTGCTAACGCAGAACCCCGCAAGGCTCCATGGCGCTCTATCGCCTCAGCGGCGTACTCGGAACAGGTCGGCACGTAGCGGCATGCGGGAGGAAGCATGGGCGAGAGCACCCACTTGTATCCCCGAAGCAGCCCTAGCAGCACGGTTTTGGGAATACGAATCATAAAATTCAGCTACGCCGCTTCTCCGGTCCATCCACCAGCGATTTCTCGATCACGCGAAACGCTTTAGCGACTTCACTCTGCACTTCGCCGAAATCCGCTGCAAGCAGTGATCGTTTGGGATTAATCACCACATCAACCGCGACTTCCGGTTGGACGCTCAAGCGGACCACCTCGCGAAGGCGCCGCTTCATGCGGTTCCGCTGGACTGCCCCTCCCAGCACTTTGCTCACTGTGAAGCCAACTCGAAGTCCCGCAGGCACGTTCTCCCGCTGCAGGTAGAACACCGTCATGTGCACGGCAAAATGGCGGCGTCCCTGTTTGTAGACGCGCTCAAAATCCGCATGCCGCAACAACCGCCGACTCTTGGGAAAACTTTTCTTCACGTTTTGCGGAGCGACTTCGCCCACGGTTTGAGTCCAAAGCGGAAATTGGGCCAAGCTCTTTACTCGCGAAAGCCGGGCTTCACCGAAACCCGCTTGCGGCCCTTGGCCCGGCGCCGGGAGATGACCGCGCGTCCGCTCTTGGTCTTCATTCGAGTGCGAAAGCCGTGCGTCTTCGAGCGGCGGCGACGGTTAGGCTGGAATGTACGTTTCGGCATGAAAAATCCCGGGCTCCTGTCCTCAACAAGGAATGCAATGAACCTGCTAGTGATGAACAGAAAGTATAAATGACAGCTTGCCAGAAGGGAAACCGCAGGTTGAAGACGCAAACCAGGTTGCGGACGCAAATTAAGAGTACATGTGCACCACTCTCGCGACAGTTATGAGTTCATCACTTGACAGAATTTTTTCTTCGCGAGTGAAATCCAGAGATGCAAGAATTTTTGCCGAAAAGATTTCCACAAACAGAAAAGTTTTGTGCTACTATGCCGCTCTGTCGAAGCTAATTTAATTTCGTCTATGGCCAGCTCATGAGTTTGCTTCTCTGCTGGCATGAAGTGATACTGTACTGAAACCTGGTTGAGACCGGCGCTGCCCCAGCCGCGGCCCCCTTTTATATCTTATGTCTGCTACAACTCCGACTCTAAGCGCGAATCCGTGGTTGCGCATCCTTGATGCGCTCGAAAAGAAAATCAACCGGCACTCCTACGATACCTGGCTCAAACCCACTCGCTACAGCCACTCCAGCAATGGGATCATGTATGTCCGCGTTCCGACCGCTGAATTCCGCCATGTCGGGGACAAATACGCCGACCTGATCCAGGAGGCCCTCGATAATCTGAACATGGATTATCAGGACGTGCAGTTCGTCACTCCCGAGGACGATCCTGCTTCAACTCCCGTGCGGCACGATGGCGGGCTTTCCGCTCCTCCCGCGCCTTCCTCTTCCCCCAGCCACCACGTTTCGCAGTCCCGCTTTGACTGGGACGGTGCCGCCCAACTGAATGCCCGATACACCTTCGACGCCTTCGTGATCGGCAGCGGAAATCAGTTCGCACATGCGGCATGCCAGGCAGTATCGCAACGTCCATCGAAGGCCTACAACCCGCTGTTCCTCTACGGTGGTGTGGGTATGGGCAAGACCCACTTAATGCAGGCGATTGGACACGAGATCAAGCGGCTGTTGCCGCAAGCGGCAATCTGCTATGTCTCCAGCGAGAAGTTCACCAACGAGATGATCAACTCGCTGCGTTACGACAAGATGACCACGTTTCGCGACAAGTTCCGCAACATGGACGTCTTGCTGATCGATGACATTCAGTTCCTGGCCCAGAAGGAGCGCACGCAGGAAGAGTTTTTCCATACTTTCAACGCGCTGCACGAGTCGATGAAACAGATCGTGATTGCCAGCGACCGGCCTCCGAAAGAGTTGGCGGAAATCGAAGACCGCCTGCGAAGCCGCTTTGAGTGGGGATTGATCGCTGACATTCAGCCGCCAGATCTCGAAACCAAAGTCGCAATTCTGCAAAAGAAGGCCGAGCAGGAACGGGTCACTCTTCCCACCGATGTGGCGCTGTTCATCGCCTCGAATATCCGTTCGAATGTGCGCGAGCTGGAAGGCGCGCTCATCCGCCTGGTTGCGCACTCGTCCCTGATCGGCGCCGAGATCACACTGCCGTACACACAACAGGTATTAAAAAATTTTATTGACTCGCAAGCCCGCAAGGTCACCATCGAATCCATTCAGAAGGCTGTGGCCGAGCAGTTCGGCCTGAGGCTGATCGAGATCAAGGCTAAGAATAATTCGCGGGCCATCGTTTATCCTCGGCAGATCGCGATGTATTTGGCGAAGCACATGACCGAAGCTTCTCTGCCCGAAATCGGGCGGCAGTTCGGTGGCAAGCACCACACCACCGTCCTGCATTCGGTCGAGAAAATTGAGGGAACGCGCAAGAACGATAAGGATTTGAACAGGCTGCTGAACAAAATGACTGAGCAGCTGGGCGGATAGCGATATTCGGGTCTGATTGGGCACGAAGGTTTTGGCCGGGAAACGCCGGAAAGGTTAGACCTTACTGAGATTTCCACTTTTCCGACCGCTCTACGGTTAACTGCTGGTTTTTAGTGTTTTTGTTTTGATATAACGAAGTAATAGAAGTAGCGCCACAGGTTAGGGGACTTCGGTTTTATGCCGGTTGAAGCGATTGCCTCCGCAGCGGGAACCACGACCATGGAAATTACAATCAGCAGAGTCGAACTGCTCCGGGAGCTTTCGGCGACCCAAGGCGTGGTCGAACGCAAGACAACGATTCCCATTCTTTCGAATTATTTATTTGAGGCTGGTGGCGACCGTCTCTCTCTGACCGCGACCGACCTCGACCTGAGCCTGCGGACTTCCTGTACTGCAAAGGTAAAAAAAGAAGGCTCTTGTACGATTCCCGCCCGCAAGCTGCATGACTACGTAAAGCTGTTGCCGGATGCCGACATCACTATCAAGCTGCTGGAAAATCACTGGGTCAGCATTCGCTGCGGCCGGTCAAATACAAAAATGGTCGGCATGGCGCGCTCGAATTTCCCCAGCCTGCCGGCATTTCCGACTGCTGGAGTCGTGAAGATCCCTGCGCAGGTCCTCCGGGCAATGATTGCGCGTACAGGTTTTGCGATCGCCAACGAAGAATCCCGCTACACACTGAATGGCGCGTTGATGGTGCTGAAGCCCGAATCCATCACGATGGTCGCAACGGACGGGCACCGGTTGGCCCACGTGGAGCGGAATGGCGAAAAATTTGAAGGCGTTTCTGGCGAACTGAAAACTCTCGTCCCCAAGAAGGCGATGGACGAATTGAAGTCACTGGTGGACTCGACCGACGTCGAGACCATCGAGTTTGCCAAAGATGAGTCCACGCTATTTTTCCGTATCGGACCGCGGCTTCTGACCTCGCGTCAACTTACCGGACAATTCCCCAACTTCGAAGCTGTGCTCCCCAAAGACAACAACCGAAGCGTGACTCTGCATGGCGAAGATTTGGCTGCGGCGATCTCCCGCGTGGCGCAGTTTGCGGATGAACGCTCACGGGCGGTACGGCTGAAGCTGGAAAAAGGCGAACTGAAGCTTTCCGCATCTTCCACCGAAACCGGCGAATCGGAAGACACGATTGAAACCGACTACAACGGCGAATCCCTGACCATCGGCTTCAACGCACAGTACGTCACCGACTTCCTCAAGGCGGCTGGCGCGGGCGACGTTAGGCTCGAACTAAAGGACGCGCAATCCGCCGGCCAACTCCGCCCTGCCGAGGGTGAGGATTACAAGTACCGCTACATCGTGATGCCCATGCGGATTTGAGGGGCTTGCAGTCGGGCAGCAGCTCTCTTCGCGAACAAAACCTCATTCCCCCGACTTTCTCTTCTTGACCTACCGCTACGCACGGCTTACATTACCGCACTGTCCTTTAATCTAGGAGGTGTCCCATGCTCAGCGGATTCAAGCAGTTCATACTTCGCGGTAATGTTGTGGATATGGCGGTTGGCGTGGTCATCGGCGCGGCATTTGCCACCGTGGTTTCGGCCTTTACCCGAGACCTGCTGACGCCCCTGATTGCAGCCATCGTGGGCAAGCCGGATTTTTCTGCCATCAGCTTTGAGGTCAACCACAGCATTTTCCCACTGGGCGACTTCATCAACGCGGCAGTTTCGTTTCTGCTGGTCGCTGTGGCGGTTTACTTTTTTGTGGTGACTCCGGTGAACCTGTTGGTCTCGCGCATGCGCAAGGCCCCGACGCCTGCCGACCCGACTACCAAGAAATGTGCGGAGTGCCTCAGCGAGATTCCGATTGATGCCCGGCGCTGCGCTCATTGCGGGCAGCCAGCTATAGCTCACGCTGCCTAGATAGGAATCTGCGATGACGCAATCCGTTGACGCGGTGAGGGCACGACTTCCAGTCGTGCCTCTAGAATTCTCATAGCTCGTTATCGGTACGGCTGAAAGTCCGTGCCCTTCCCGATTCAAAATTAAGATTGTGTGTTCTGCAGCTTCTGTAATATTGAACTGATGCGGGTTTCCTCCCGATTCCTATTAGTCCTCGGTCTGCTGATTGCGTCGGCCTCGGCGCAAGGCCCCTCCGCAAAGCCCAAAGCTGCCCCGAACGCCAGTCTCCAGAGTTGCGGCCGACTCACGGACAATGTCCTGAAATGCCCGCGGTTCGGCTTCACCTACAGAGTCCCATTTGGTTGGGTGGATCGCACCGATGACATGCAGCAGGACGCCGACTCCGACAAGCAGGAGAGTGGCGAAGCTGCGAAACCGGGGGGCGGAGCAACTGCGAAATCCGAAACGCTGCTGGCGGTGTTCGAGCGGCCTCCGGGAGCTCCCGGGGATTCGATCAATTCCGCCGTCGTGATCGCTGCCGAGAGTCTGTCAAATTATCACGGGATCAAAACCGCAGCCGACTATTTCGGCCCCATCACCGAACTCGCCGAGCAAGATGGCTTCAAACTAATAAATGAGCCACACGAATTCCCCTTGGGTACAAAGCAGCTTGTGCGCGGAGACTTCAGCAAGGAGCGAGGCAAGCTGACCATGTGGCAAAGCTCCCTGGTAATAATCGAAAAGGGGTACATCGTGTCGTTCACGTTCGTGGGCGGCAGCGAGGACGAAGTGGAGGAGCTGATCGGGAGTCTAAGTTTCGGAGCGCGCTCGCCACGCTGAGAGAATCTCTCTCTGGTACAAGCCGGGTGCCCAAACTTCGGCCGGGTGCCCCATTTCTCGCCGCTTTTGCAGCTCTGCATTTCGCAAGCGAAGGCGGATGTCGCGTTCGGCAAGGAGCCGCTTGACGGGAAAGAACGCGAACCATTGCACGGCCACGCGACGAGAGCTTTTGTGCGCAATTCCCTTCCAGGCGTGGACCGTGAGTTCAGACCCGCTGCCAGCGCATCGCTATTTACCAGTTCCAGCATTTACGGTCCGGATAACTTGTCCGATCGTTATGTTCTGTGCCTGCTCGGCCGGGGATACAAGTGGCCAGACGAGGTTGGTGAGCAGCAGACGTCACTGGAGTCCAAGCCATAGGCTGGCCGCGCTGTTAGTTCCTACCTCGGGAGAAAAGGCACGGCCCTAGCCGTGCCCTAAAATTGATCCGTGTTAATCCGTGGCTAAGGTCTAATCCCGCACTCCATCCAAAAACGCCCGCAGCTTCCGCGACCTGGACGGATGCCGCAGCTTCCGCAACGCCTTAGCCTCGATTTGCCGGATACGCTCTCGGGTTACCGCGAACGATTGGCCGACTTCTTCGAGGGTGTGCTCGCTGCCGTCTTCCAGGCCGAAGCGCATCTTGATGACTTTTTCCTCGCGCGGCGTCAGCGTTCGAAGCACGTGCGAAGTCTGGTCTTTCAGGTTGACGTTGATGACTGCTTCCGCCGGAGAAACTACCGCACGGTCTTCGATGAAGTCGCCGAGGTGCGAATCTTCTTCTTCGCCAATCGGCGTTTCCAAAGAAATCGGCTCCTGCGCAATTTTCAACACTTTCCGCACTTTCGCCACCGGAATGTCCATGCGCTTGGCGATTTCTTCCGACGTCGGCTCGCGTCCCAGTTCCTGTACAAGTTGCCGCGAAGTGCGGATCAGCTTGTTGATGGTTTCGATCATGTGGACGGGGATGCGAATCGTACGCGCCTGATCAGCAATTGCACGAGTAATTGCCTGCCGAATCCACCACGTGGCATAAGTTGAAAACTTATACCCGCGGCGGTACTCGAATTTGTCCACGGCCTTCATCAGGCCGATGTTGCCTTCCTGAATCAGGTCGAGGAACTGCAGTCCGCGGTTGGTGTATTTCTTCGCAATTGAAACCACCAAACGCAGGTTGGCCTCGATGAGCTCGCGCTTGGCGTACTCTGCGTCCATGTCGCCCTGGATGATCTCGCGCTGAGTGCGCTTGAGTTCCTGGAACGCTACGCCGGCTTCGGCTTCGAGCTTTTCGAGTTCAGAATGGATAGACCGGGCCTGGCGCTTGTATTCCTTGCGCTGGTCGTCCGAGCGCGTGGCATCGGCCTTTTTCTCGAGGTTCTGGATCTGACGATCCAGTGAACGCATAGTGTCGACCGTCTTATTGAGGCGGTCGATGAGCCGCTTGCGCTCCGCATTGGTGAACCCGAGTTTCCGCACTGCCAGCGAAACATTAACTACCCCGCGCGCCAGGTGATTGCGGGCGCGACGATAAGTTTTTGGGTTCTTTTTCTGCGAGATATCAGCGAACTTTTCCTGCAGTTGGTTCGCCTTCTTGTAGGCCTTCGCCAGCTCATCGATCTTGCCGGTGAACTCGTTGAGCCGGTTTTGCAGGATCTCGTCGGTGATCTCTTCCTCATCAAAAGTGACCACTTCCTTGATGGAGCGGACACCTTTTTTGAGGTCCTCGCCCATAGCCAGCAATTCGCGAATCACAATTGGCGACCGCGAAACCGCCTTCAGGACGCGGAGTTGCCCTCGCTCGATTCGCTTGGCAATTTCAACTTCGCCTTCGCGAGTCAGCAGGGGAACGGTCCCCATCTCGCGCAAATACATGCGGACGGGGTCATTGGTTTTTTCCAGAGCGCCGGGGGTGAGATCGAGTTCAACATCTTCCCCAAGCTCGTCTTCTTCTTTGTCGAGTGCGGTGGAGGGCAGTTTCGGGCCCTCAAGAACATCTATGCCTTGCGTACCAATTGTGGTAAGCAGATCGTCCAGGTCTTCGGGAGAGTGCACATCGTGCGGGATGAGGTCGTTGACCTGATCATAGGTCAGATATCCCTTCTCCTTCCCTGTATCAATCAGCTTTTTAATGTCATCGTACTTGTCTTCTAGAGCCAAGACGGGTTGTCCTCTTTTTGTCCGACGGACGGACTTGGAAAGTTTTGTTAAGCGGTGGGAACGTGCGATGGCGAGGTTAGCGCCGGCACAAACCTACAAATTTTAGCACGAAAGCTGCCGCGCGCCTATTCGGGTGAATCCCGCTTCGCCCTATGTCCCGTCCCGCTAAATACTTAGATGGCGCGAGGGGAGGTTTAGTTTCAGGGGTTTGGGGAGGGAAATGGAGTAGAATTCGCAGTCTGAGCGCGGGGGAGGGTATGGCAAGACGCCCCAAAATACGAAAGCCCCGGTAGCCTGCCGGGGCTGGAACTTGGTACTGGACACCGTCTGCAATTTCAATCATAGCTTCTGCAGTCCGGTTGTCAAGCTATTTAGCATTGTCGAGTGACTGCGGAGAGTGAGGGACTCGAACCCCAATGGCTGGCTAAGCCACTCGACCGTTTTACAGACGGTGTCCAGTACCCACTGGCAACACTCTCCAGACAACGTCTGTCTTGCGCGATTCTAATGATCTTTTCCGACCGAAATCGCACAAATAGCAACTAAATGTGAGCCGAGTTCCGATTAGGGAATTGCAACCAGAAGCCTCAATCTGCCGAGGCCGCGCCGAGTTCATCCCCGGTCAGGCTGGGATTCATTAAGGCTCTTTTCAGCCGGAGCTTTCTGTCCATCAACGTCTTCAACTGATCCTCATCGGAGGTACGTAGTGAGTTGAGCTGCGTCTGGATCTCCTGCAACCGGCGTCGAATTTGCACCCTTCGCAGTGCTTTGACCGCGCCTTCGATCTTCTCTGCCGTTAGCTCTTCGTCGTCTTTCATGAGGATGGCCGCAAGCAGCCGCCGGTCGTCATCGGAAAGCGGTGTCTCCATGACGTCGGCAGTTTCCAGCGCGGCGTTGAGCAGCGCTTCGATCAAGGACTCGGTGCCGAGCCCAACGTGCAACCGTTCGGAAGCGAGCACATATCTCGCCTGCCGTGCCGGATCGAACGCGTCGTCCGCGCCAGAGCGGTCGGAAGCGTATTCCTCGCTCTGAAACCGCTGTCCGGAAGTCAAAGCGCGAATCAGGATCTTTTCCGCGTCGGTCACCTGCGATTCCGCCGAGGTCTTTACCGTCGCGCCTGTGCGACTGGCCACCGCGTGCTTAAGTTCCTGCCGGAGCACCGCGGAATCAATGCTCAGCTTCTGCGCAATTTCTTCGGCCAGCCCGTCACGCACAATTCGACTAGGCACGCGCTGGACGTGTGGCAGCAGATAGTTCACGGCCTTCTTTTTGCCCTCGCCACTGCGCACCGGAAACTGCGCCCGTGCCCGCTCGATGAGATAAGAAAAGTACGCCTGCGAACCCTGTTTCAATTGCTTCGCATAGGCTTCTTTGCCTTTGCGGCGGACGAACACGTCGGGATCGAATCCTGGCTCAAGCGTGAGCACGCGAATATCGAATTCCTCTTCGATCAGGAGTCCCAAAGTGCGTTCCGTGGCCTTCGCTCCCGCCGCATCAGGATCGAAGTTCACCACAATCTGCTTGCTGAAACGGCCGAGCAGTCCCGCTTGCGCCGCCGTAAATGCCGTGCCGGAACTTGCAATCACGTTGTGAAATCCAGCCGCATATACCGAGATACAATCCATCTGCCCTTCAACCAGAATCGCGTAATTCAGCGCGCGAATCGCCTCTTTCGCCAAATGAAGGTTGAAGAGCACTCGCGATTTCGAGTAGATCGCCGTCTCCGGCGAATTCAGATACTTCGGCCCAGCCTTCTCGTCCGTCGAAAGCGTGCGCCCAGTGAACGCGATCACGCGCCCACTCTCATTCGCAATCGGAAACATGATCCGGTTGCGAAATTTGGAGTACATGGCGGAAAGTGCGCCTTCAGGCTTTGCAAAACCGGTTTCAGGCTTCAGGCTCTGGACTTGAGGTTTCAGGTTCTCGCCGTTCCCCTCCACAGCACTGTCATCCCGAGCGGAGTCGAGGGACCTTGCGTTCGGCTGAGAGCGGAGAGCTGACAGCTGAGAGCTTTCTTTCCATGAAAACAACCCACTGTCTCTGAGCACTTCTTCGCCAAACTCCCCTTTCAACCGATCTCGCAGCACAAATCCGGAATCCGGCGCGAACCCAATGCGAAATTGCTTGATCGTTTCCTCATTAAGCCCCCGTCCGGCGAGATACTCACGCGCCCGTGCCCCCTCCGGCCTCCGCAAACAATCCTGGAAAAATGCACAGGCCCGCTCGTGGACTTCCAGCAGCACCGTCCGCAACCTGGCATCTTTTGCCTCCGCCTCGCTGCTGAAGGTCTGCTTGGGCAGCACAATTCCCATTTTCTGCGCGACCGCCCTCACCGCCTCCGGAAAAGTGATGTTCTCGATCTTCTGGACAAAACTGAATACATCCCCCGAAACCCCGCACCCAAAACAGTGATAGAACTGCCGAGTCGCATGAACGGAAAACGACGGTGTCTTCTCCTTATGAAACGGGCACAGCCCAGAATAGTTCTGCGCCCCGGTCTTCCTCAGCGACACATACTCGCCCACAATGCGGACAACGTCCGCCTGCAGCTTCAGAGTCTGCGCGAAATCGGAAGAGAGGGTCATGAAACCTTGCAGGAGAATTGTCTGCCAGAGCGCAGCTAATAGAAATATACCCGAGGTGAATTGCTGTGGAGAAGCTGTGGGAATCGGTGGTTACACGTTCAAGCGAGAGGAAAATTGAGTGGTAACTGTTGTGTGGGGCGGGCGCCCTCGCCCGCCTGCGTCACAATATCACCCGCGCCTCCCCCACTCTCCTCGTCACCCGCTCGCGGTCCAGATACTCGAGCAAGGGGATGGCATACTTCCGGCTTACTCCTGTCAGCTCTTTGAAACGGGCTACGTCGAGCCGGGGAGAGGTCTGTTTTTGCGTGGCCAGGCTCTGGCGCAGATCGGCAAGCGCCGTGTGGTGAAACACTAATTCCTCAGAAACTTTTATGAGGATTTTTTCGCGCAGCAGCAAAGTCATGATTTTCTGGGCGCGAACTCTGTCAATTTTCAATCCAGCGAGGACGTCTTTCAGTGCTGGAACTTTTAGTCCGGCTGAGGCGAAGGCTTGCTCAATTGTTTTGCGTGATTCGGTTTCTTCATCTTTCATCATCACGCCGCCGCCTGGTAGATGGACGAGGTCACCGCTGATGCATAGCTTGTTCTCGCGCTCGGTTTTTGGAAGGGCACGACTTACAGTCGTGCCGTTAAAACTTCCAGCGCTGGTATCGGCACGGCTGGAAGCCGTGCCCTTCCCGGTGACGGAATTTGAGCCTCCTCCGGCCTGAGTGGCGAGTGCCGCTTCAAACACCCCCGCCGAGAGCCGCGCCTGCTCGCGCAGAGATTCCTTCGAGATTCCCGCGACTAGCGGATTGCGATGGTGAAACTCCGTGACGAGCTGGTGAAGTCGGGCGGCCACATCCGTCAGCGCTCCACGATCCATGAGCAGGTCAGCGCGCCGTGCGACCACGCCCTGACGGACAGCCTCCGACAGCAAGCTCTCGATTCGCTCCGTACCTTGGCCCATTTCAGCCACGAGTTGAGCCACAGTGATCCCTTGAGGCCCTCGACGCCCAATTCGCGCCAGCAGCGTCGGGCCCGGATCGCTCTTGGCTTGAATCTTAAGAAACTCTAGACGGGCCGTTAGCGGGGTCTTCTGTGGCGGCATGGCATCCAGTACCACTCCGCCCCCAATCGTCAGCACAGGCGAGAATTGGCGGATGATGAAGCGGTCTCCAGGCACGAGCAGTGTGGGAGCGCTCAAACGAAGCTGCGCAAACGCCTCCGCTCCGGGCTTGAGTTGCTTTTCTTCGTAGAGCGTCACGCTCGCGATTGTTTCCGAGGTGAAAGCGTGGAAATGCACTCGCGATCCGTTCTTCAGCAGTCTCGCCGAGGAGAGCAGCGACAGCTTTACATCCAGCCGCGACGAGGTCTGAAGCAATCCTGGCGAGGCCAATACCATACCGCGTTCGAGCTCATGCTTTTCGACTCCGGCGAGGTTCACCGCGGTGCGTTCTCCCGCTACAGCCTTTTCTGCAGCTGCTCCGTGTAGCTGAACTCCGCGTACTCGCACTCGTTTGGCTGCGGGAAGTAATTCCAATTCGTCTTCTTTGCGGATTGTGCCTGCGACCAGTGTCCCCGTGGCGACGGTGCCGAACCCTTTCATGGTGAATACGCGATCAATAGGAAGCCGCGTGATTGCCTTTGAGTCCCTGGACGGAGTCTCGTGCCCAGCCCGGACCAGTTCCCGCTTCAGGTCATCGAGGCCCGTACCCTTCAACGCACTCACCGGAATAATGGGCGCTTTCGCGGTATCAAGAAACGATCCGCGCAGGAAATCTGCTACCTCCAATCGGACCACTTCGAGCGTCTCGCTATCCACGAGATCCGATTTGGTCAAAACCGTGATTCCGCGTTGCACGGAGAGCAGGCGGCAGATGTCGAAGTGCTCCCGAGTTTGTGGCTTGATGCCCTCATCGGCCGCAATGACCAGCAGAACAAGATCAATCCCGCCAACTCCGGCCAGCATGTTGCGGATGAAGCGCTCGTGGCCGGGAACGTCTACGAACCCGAAGCGCAGGCCGTCGTCGGGCCCCGGCAGCTCGAGATGAGCGAAGCCAAGGTCAATGGTTATTCCGCGGCGCTTTTCTTCTTTCAGGCGGTCGGCGTCAATTCCGGTCAAAGCCGTGACCAGAGCGGTCTTTCCGTGATCAATGTGCCCGGCGGTGCCGACAATGATGGATTTCATGTCGACAGTCAGTATATTCGCGGAAATTCATGAGTGTAGGGACAGCCGCGATGCCCTGGATGCTTTTAGGCGCCGTAGTTTCATCTACCCATCGCAATCAGGAAATGCGACAATACAATTTCCCACATGACCACTTCGGCGACCTTGGCGATAACTCCCCAAACCCTGCGCAGCCACGGGCTGACAACGGATGAATACGACCGAATCAAGTCCCTGCTTGGAGGTCGCGAGCCGTCACTCACTGAGCTCGGAATTTTTGGTGTGATGTGGAGCGAGCACTGCTCTTACAAATCTTCGCGCGTACACCTGAAGCGGCTGCCGACGCACAGCCGACGCGTGCTTCAGGGGCCGGGAGAGAATGCCGGGATCATCGATATAGGCGATGGCTGGGCTTGCGCGTTCAAGATCGAGTCACACAACCATCCGTCATTCATTGAGCCATTTCAGGGAGCGACCACGGGAGTCGGCGGCATCCTACGCGATATTTTCACCATGGGCGCGCGGCCTGTGGCGGTGATGGATTCACTGAGGTTTGGACCAATTGAAAAGTCAAAGGCGTCGGACAGGAGTGTCCGACCCACACAGGCTGAGGTCACGCAGACTGATATCCGCCGCAACCATTCCATCCTGGAAGGAGTAGTCAGCGGCATCGCTTCTTACGGAAACTGCTTCGGCGTCCCCAACGTCGGCGGGGAGACAAAGTTCGAGCCTTGCTACTCTGGCAATCCTCTGGTGAACGCGTTCGCGCTCGGGCTGGTGCGCCAGGACCAAGTCTTTTACGCGAAGGCGTCTGGCGAAGGCAATCCGGTTATTTATGTAGGGGCGAAGACGGGGCGCGACGGCATTCATGGCGCGACCATGGCCAGCGAGGAGTTCAGCGAAGAATCGGAAGCCAAGCGGCCTAACGTCCAAGTGGGCGATCCATTTCTGGAGAAGCTCCTGCTCGAAGCGTGCCTCGAGGCGATGCAGACCGGCGCGATCATTGGCATTCAGGACATGGGCGCGGCGGGACTGACATGCTCCACTTGCGAGATGGGTGCGCGCGGCGGCGTTGGTATTGAGATTGAAATGGACCGGGTGCCGCAGCGCGAGACTGGCATGAGTGCGTACGAGATTTTGCTCAGTGAATCCCAGGAACGCATGTTGCTGGTCGCGCAGAAGGGCCGCGAGGAAGAAGTCTATCGCGTGTTCCGTAAGTGGGGACTCGATGCGGTGGAGGTCGGCCGCGTGATCAGCGAGCCTCGCATGCGGGTGATCGAGCATGGTGAAGTTGTCGCGGATATTCCTAATACCGCGCTCACGGATGATGCCCCCGTTTATCGTCGCCCGCTGGAACGTTGGGAGCCTGCGATCGCGCGTGAGAAACCCGAACATGTAACGCTCGGCCAACGCACCGACCTACCCGGCGACCTGAAGCGCCTACTCGCCAGTCCGAACATCTGCAGCAAGCGCTGGATCTACCAACAATACGATTCCATGGTGCAGACCAACACGGTTGAAGGTCCGGGCGCGGGCGATGGTGGCGTGATCCGGGTGAAAGGCTCGCAGCGGGCGTTGTCCATGGCGCTCGATGGCAATAGCCGTTGGTGCTATCTCGATCCGAAGCTCGGCGCCATGCACGCGGTCGCTGAAGCCGCACGCAACGTGGCATGCTCGGGAGCGACTCCCGTAGGCGCGACCAATTGCCTGAACTTCGGCAATCCCGAAAAACCGCACATCATGTGGCAGTTTTCGCAGACCATTGATGGCATCACCAAAGCTTGCGAGGAACTCGAGATTCCCATCACCGGTGGCAACGTCAGCTTTTACAACGAAACTTTGGGCGAGGGCATTTATCCGACACCGGTTCTCGGAGTGGTTGGGATTCTTGAGGACGTCAACAAGGCTATGTTCCCGCATTTCCGCGAAGCTGGATGCGCTGTGGTGCTCTTATGCGGATCCGATCCGGGAGATGCCACAGATGCTGAAGTCGAGTTTGGATCGTCCGAGTACGCGAAAGAGATTTTGGGGGAGCTCTGGGGATTTCCGCCCGCGCTAGAACTCGAAAGAGAAGCCGCACTGCAGAAGGCGACGGTTGAACTGATCGCTGAGGGCTTACTCGAATCGGCTCACGACTGCTCCGAAGGCGGGCTGGCTGTGGCACTGGCGGAGGCGTCTTTCTCGGCAGGGATTGGCTGCAACGTTGAGTTAGCGCGGCTGGAACTGCCTGTGGAATGTGTGCTCTTCGGGGAAGATGCAAGCCGGATTGTGATCTCCTGCGACCGGTCGAGGCTGGCACGAATCAAAGAAGTAGCGGCAAAACACGGCGTTTCGGCAGACGCGTTAGGGGAAACAGTTCTCGGGACGATAGAAATAAAAGTGGATGGCCAGGTGGCCGTGTCGGCTAAAATCGCCGAGTTGCGGGATGAGTTTGAAGGCGCGCTGGAACGAGCTTTGCGAAGTGAGCCAGTGGCGGTCGCTGCGGATTAATTTGGACATGTAGGCCGAGACGCCCTCGTCTGGGAGGACGAGTACAGAATCGAGGTCGTCCGCAGGTAGGTGAGGGCACCTGCCTCTACATGAGCGGAGTCGTGGTTTGGCTGAGGGCTAAATTGATTCCTTCTGACAAATTTCGTGATGAGTGTGGGGTGGTCGCAATCTACTCGCATCCCGAGGCGGAGACCCTTGCCTATCTCGGCCTGCATGCGCTGCAGCACCGCGGACAGGAATCCGCGGGCATCGTGACCTCGGACGGTTTGTCGCTGCACATACACAAGTCCATGGGGCTGGTCGCAGACATTTTCACGGAAAAGAAGCTCTCCAGGCTGCGTGGGACGCTAGCCATCGGTCACACGCGCTACTCCACTACCGGCGACTCTGCCTTGTTGAACGCCCAGCCGATCATGGTGCAATCGAACAAGGGAATGATGGCGCTGGCGCACAACGGCAATTTGGTGAATGCGCAGGAAATTCGCGGCCGGATGGAGGCGCAAGGTTCTATTTTCCAGACCAGCAGCGACACCGAAGTGATCGTTCACCTGATCGCGCAATCCCGCGAGCACACGTTGCCAGAAGCAATCGCCGATGCGCTTCGCTGTGTGGAAGGAGCATTCTCGCTGGTGATGATCAGTCCGGACCGCATCTTCGCGGCCCGCGATCCGCGCGGCTTCCGTCCGTTGGCCATGGGACGCATTCCCGCGCAACTGGATCAGCTACAGGACACCATCGTCTTTGCCTCAGAAACCTGCGCCTTCGACCTGGTTGGCGCGAATTACGAGCGAGAGGTCAAGCCTGGCGAGCTGGTCATAGTCGGCCCGGAGGGAACGGCGTCGCTCTTCTACGCTCCCGCGCTGGCACAATCGAGCTGCATCTTTGAGCACGTGTACTTCTCGCGTCCCGACAGTCGCGTCTTCGGACGCCCGGTGCAAGAGAGCCGCGAACAACTCGGCCGCCAGCTCGCCATCGAAGCTCCCGCCGACGCTGACCTAGTCGTACCTGTTCCCGATTCCGGTGTGACTGCCGCCATGGGTTACGCCGCCGAGAGCGGAATCCCACTGCGCTTCGGGCTGATCCGCAACCACTACGTTGGGCGGACGTTCATTGAGCCGCAGCAGTCAGTCCGTGACTTTGGCGTAAAACTCAAACTGAACCCCGTCCGCAGCTTGCTCGAAGGCAGGCGTGTCGTGCTGATTGACGATTCTATTGTGCGGGGTACTACGAGCAGAAAAATTGTGCGAATGGTTCGTGGCGCAGGAGCGAAAGAAGTCCACATGCGGATTTCGTGTCCGCCGACGATTTCTCCCTGCTTCTATGGCGTTGACACTCCGCGGAAAAAAGAGCTCATCGCCGCAAACAACAGCGTGGAAGAAATCCGCAAATATATTGGCGCTGACTCGCTCTCCTATCTTTCGCTCGAGGGAATGAAAAAAGCGTGCCACGACGGCGAGAAGACCACGTACTGCACTGCCTGCTACACCGGAAAATATCCGACCAACCTCGTTGATGTCGAGGAGATCCTGCCCGCGACTGTGGAAAAACCGTAACGCTTCCCGGAAAATACCCGCCCTGTCTCTCCACAAACCGGAGAGACAAAGACGGGGCACGCTAGAGGAAACTTGGGGTCAGACAGAATCGGGTGCCCCATCCTTCTCGCGTTCTTTGCGAGAGGGTGGGCATTCTGTTTAAGGCTTTTGCGCCGAAGCAACTCGCGGAATCCCCTGAAGATCATTCGTGATCTGAACGTTCTCCCATCCTGCAAGCAATTCTCGGACTTGTTTCGCAATCGTGCCGCTGATCTCCATCACCAACCATCCGCCAGGCTTCAGCGCCGCGCGCGCCTGCGGAATCAATCTTTCAATTACTTCTGTGCCCGTCGGACCAGCAAACACCGCGCCACGCGGCTCGAACTTCCTCACTTCAAGCTGAACTGAGTCTTCCTCCGATTTGCCGACGTAAGGAGGATTGGAGACAACAAAGTCAAAGTATTCATGTGGAAGGCCCTTGAGCAGATCGGTGTCGTGAAATTGGATGCGGCTGGTCATCTGATGCCGCGCGGCGTTGGCTTCTGCAATTTCCAGCGCCTCGGGGGAAATGTCGTTTGCGTGGATTTCTGCTTGCGGCAGTTCTTTTGCGAGCGCTAGTGCAATGCAGCCTGAACCGGCGCCGACGTCAACTATATGCATTGATTTGTCGGACAGGAGTGTCCGACCCACACCAGCCTGCCCCACACGGGCCAGCACCGTCTCAATCACATGCTCTGTCTCTGGCCGCGGAATCAGCACTGCCGGAGAGACAATCAAATCCATTCCCCAGAATTCCTGATGGCCGGTGATGTACTGCGCGGGAATTCCTTGCGACCGCTGAGCCAGAGCATCGTCATAGCGGGATTGCGCTTCGTCAGTCAGTTCGCGCTCAGGATGTCCATAGAGGTACACGCGGTCACATCCCAGCGTGAACATGAGCAGCGTTTCGGCGTTCATCCGAGGGGACGGAACATGAGCGGCAGTCAGGCGCTGGACGGCGGAGTTCAGGGTTTCGCGGAGGAGCACAAAGCTATTTCACCACAGAGGCACAGAGGGCACCGGGAAGGCAGAGACTTCAAACGTAGCCTGAGTCTCTCACATCACCATTCCGCCTTCTCCCTTCAACCGCTCCGCCTGATAGTGTGCCCCCAGTGCTTCGATGAGAGGCTGGAGCTTCCCATCCATCACCTCCGGCAGCTGATGAATGGTGAGCCCGATGCGATGGTCGGTCACACGGTTCTGCGGGAAATTGTAAGTACGGATTTTCTCGCTACGGTCGCCGCTGCCGACCATGGATTTGCGCTCTTTCGCCAGGGCGTCCTGTTGCTTTTGCATTTCGATTTCATACAGGCGTGAACGCAGCACCCGCATGGCTTTCTCGCGGTTCTTGATCTGCGACTTCTCGTCCTGGCAACTGACTACGGTGTTTGTCGGGATGTGGGTGATTCGCACCGCCGAATATGTCGTGTTCACCGATTGTCCGCCTGGGCCGGACGAGCAGAAGGTGTCTATGCGAAGATCTTTGGCCTCAATTTTGACGTCCACTTCTTCGGCTTCGGGCAGCACCGCGACGGTTACGGCAGAAGTATGCACGCGCCCTTGCTGCTCGGTGTCGGGAACTCGTTGGACGCGATGCACTCCGCTTTCGTACTTCAGCCGGGAGTACACACGATTGCCTTCGATCAACGCAATAACTTCTTTCAACCCGCCGACTCCAGACTCGGATGTAGAAAGGACCTCGACTTTCCAGCGTTGAGTCTCGGCGTAACGGTTATACATGCGGAACATTTCAGCTGCGAAGAGGGTGGCTTCATCTCCGCCAGTTCCAGCGCGGATTTCGACAATCACGTTCTTTTCGTCGTTCGGATCTTTCGGCAACAGCAACACCTTGAGCTCTTCTTCAATGCCCACAACTCGCGGCTCCAGTTTGTCCAGCTCTTCTTGCGCGTAGGCGCGCATTTCCGGGTCTTTCTCGTCGGCCAGCACTGCCTTGCTCTCGGCAATTCCCTTTTTCAGGTCCTTGTATTCGCGATACTTCTCGACAATGGCCGCGATCTCGCTGTGCGCCTTGGCAGTCTTCTGGTATTTCGCCGAATCGCTGGTGATCTCCGGCGAGGCCAGCGCCTGGGTCAGCTCTTCGTAACGCGCTTCGATTTGGTCAAGACGTTCAAACATGGTGGTCAATGGCCAGATGTCAGTGGCCAGCCTCTCTCATGGATTCTGTTTTAATTGGATTGGAAATGCGAGAGATTTTTGCGGCGGGGCCGCTACGCAATTACTAATTCGCCGCCACGCTGCTTCTCGAGCACCATGGCTTGATCGAGCGCATGAATCGCGCATTCGGCCTGGTCATCCGCTGGTTGCTGCGTCGTGATCCGCTGCAGCCACAACCCAGGCGCGGTCATTACGCCGAACAGCGACTTACGATGTTTCGCGGCATAGCGAATAATCTCGTACGAAATCCCAGTAATTACCGGAAGCAGGGCAATGCGAATTGCAAAACGGGCCCAGAATGTAGTGACCGGGACGAGCATGTAAACGAAGATCGAGATGATCATTACCGTCATCAGAAAACTGGTTCCGCAACGGGGATGAAAGGTCGAATACTTCTGTACGGTTGCGGTTTCGAGAGGATCACCATTCTCGAAGGCAAACACTGTCTTGTGTTCCGCTCCGTGGTATTGATAGACACGGCGAATGTCGCTCAGCAGCGATGTTCCCCAGATGAACAGCAGAAACAGCGCCAGCCGGATCAAGCCATCCATCAGGTTGAACATGATCTGACCGCTCAACGCCGGATGCGACTTCTTCAATTCCGTCGTGGCCAGCAGCGGCAAGTATTTGTACATGAAGATGAAGAAGCCAACAGAAATCAGGATGTTCACCGTCGCAATCCATCCGCTGATCTCAAACTTCTTCTCTGGGGCTTTACCAGCTTCGTCGCGCTGCAGCTCATCCAATTGCACGTTGGCAGAAAATCGCAAGGCGCGGAAGCCGAGCGTCATCGCATGACCCAGCGTCATCACTCCACGCAGCACCGGCCACGCCATCCATTTATGCTTTTCCGAAAGCCGCTCCAGCGGCTCGCTATGTGTGGAAAGCACTCCCGAAGGTTTGCGGCAGGTAATTGCCCAGGCGTGCGGGCTGCGCATCATAACGCCTTCGAGCACGGCCTGGCCGCCAACCAGCGTCTCTTCGCCGCCTTCGAGCGCCGGTAAAAGCTGCACGGCCACGAGAAAGCGCCACAATGTTTGAAAAAACTGCATATCGATAAGATGATCTTCAGGCGAGTAATGTTCCAGCATTAGAGTACCACATGCCTGGGACACTTTCGGCGCAGGGAAGTAGAGTAGATCCAGCAACTTAGATGGATGAAATGCGCAGATTTGCTGAAACCTCAGAGCGGATTGCCGCAACCACCAAGAAGCTGGAGAAAACGGCACTGCTGGCAGAATACCTGAAATCCGCACAGGTGGGCGAAGCCTCAACTGCAGCCGTCTTCTTCTCCGGCCGGCCGTTTCCGGTATGGGAGGAAACTACGCTGCAAGTCGGCGGATCACTCCTTTGGCGAGTGGTTCAAGAGCTCTCTGGAAAAGATGAGCATGAGCTATCAGCCGCTTATCGCAAGTATGGCGACTTGGGCGCGGTCGCTGGGTCGGTGCTCCCGCACGAGCGCGACCCTCACAATAACGATCCGCATAGGGGCGGGTGCCCTCACCCGCCCAGCGAAATCTTGCGCCGCTTCCGCGAAATCGCAGTCGCGCGCGGCCCGGCAGCAAAGGGAGCCTTGGTTCGAGACTTGCTGCGCCAGGTCACTCCACTCGAAGCCAAGTACATCGTGAAGACCATGACTGGAGACCTGCGCATCGGTCTAAAAGAAAGCCTGGTCGAAGAAGCGATTGCCAAGGCTTACGGAAGTCTCGTGGGGGGCAATCTGAAAGACGTGCAACGCGCCAATATGCTTCTCGGAGATATCGGTGAAACCCTGCGCCTTGCGGCAGCAGGCCGCCTCGCTGAAGCCAGGATGCGGCTGTTTCATTCCATCGGTTTCATGCTCGCGAGCCCCGCTGAATCTACGGACGACGCGCTGAGTTATTTCCAAAATGCGCTGGTCGAAGACAAGTACGACGGCATCCGTGCCCAGGCGCACTGCTCAGGCGACACTATCCGGTTCTTCTCGCGCACGCGAGATGAAATCACGGAGTCCTTCCCCGAGCTTCCGGAATCGCTCGCCGGACTGCCGCAAGATGCGATCCTCGATGGCGAAATCGTGGCCTGGAGCTATCTGGTGGGGGAGCAAAACGAGTCCGGCCGCGCTTTACCCTTCAGCGCACTGCAGCAGCGGCTGGGACGCAAGAAGGTCAGCAAAAGTCTCATGCAACAAGTTCCAGTCGCCTATCTCGTGTTCGACGTAATCTATGCGGGCGACGAGTTGCTGATTGATCGGCCGCTGCGGGAACGAAGGCAACTCTTGGGTCAGCTCCTGACAGCGGAAAGAAAACCGATTCACCACGGAGACACCCTTCGACTGCGCTCAGGGCAGGCTCCGACACGGAGAAAACCTCTTGATCAGGGTCAGCTGGCCTTAACTGGGCAATTAGATGAAGACAAAGGCGGTTTGCCGACGACCGACGACCGACAACCGACGACAGCCCGAGTAATTCGCGCCCCAGTTTTTCAAGCAGCCTCTCCTGAGGAACTCAATCAGCTCTTCGGCGCCGCACAGGCCCGCGGCAACGAAGGCTTGATGATCAAGGATCCCGAATCACCCTATACGCCGGGGCGTCGCGGCAAATCATGGCTGAAGCTGAAACGCGAACTGGCTACTCTCGACGCGGTCGTCACTGCCGCCGAGTACGGACATGGCAAGCGCATCGGCGTGCTGAGCGATTACACATTCGCGGTCCGCGATGGCGACCGCCTGCTGAATATCGGCAAAGCATATTCCGGATTGACCGACGCCGAAATCGCCGAGATGACGAAATGGTTCCTCGAGCACACGATTGAAGACCAGGGCTTCCGCCGCATCGTGGAGCCGAAGATCGTCCTCGAAGTCGCCTTCAACAACATCATGAAATCCGACCGCCACAACAGCGGCTACGCGCTGCGGTTTCCACGAATCGTCCGGCTGAGGCCAGACAAGCTGCCGGAGGAAGCGGATACGTTAGAGAGGGTAAAGGAGATTTATGCAAAGCAGAAACATTGACGGCGGGGCTGGCACGAACGGCCGCAGCGTCCCTGACTAGGTCAGAAACTGACCCAGTCTCTCCTTCACCTCCGGCCACTCCGCCGCTACGATCAAAAAGCGAACAGAGTCGCGGGCGGTGTAATCAGCGGCCATGCGGTGGGCACGGAGAATCCCTTCGAACTTTCCGCCGATGCGTTCGAGGGCGGCGCGGGAACGCTGGTTGCGGGCGTCGGTGTGAAAGCAGACACGCAGCACGTGCCACACCTCGAAAGCGTGCGTCAGCATGAGCAGCTTGGCCTCGGTGTTGGAGGCGGTGCGGATTGCCGAGCGTGTCAGCCAGGTGTAGCCGATCTCGCAGGCGTCCGGAGCGATGCGCCATTGCGCTGATGGCCCTGCGGCCACGCCCATCGCTCTAGGTTCCAGAAACGCGTCGAACCGATCACGACACCGTCATCCAATCGCACAATCGCGAAAGGCACTGCGGTTCCGGCGTCGCGCCAGGCCAGAGCGGTTTCGACGTATTTTGTGGCCTCCACCTTGCCCTGCGGGACAGGACTCCACTGGTAGAGCGAAGGATCAACCGCCCCAGCCGCGCCCAAGCCATCGACGTGGCCGTGATCAAGTGGTTCGAGACGAATGTGCCTGCCTTGCAACACAAGCCCTTCTGTTCCCATGGCTCCCAGTATGCAATGAGACCGCTCTCTGCTGCGAACAGCGCTCCCCTGAAATTTCAAGTGCATGATCTAGAATCTATGATTTGATTGGAGAGCACATATGCTAGCAATAAATCGTCGGTCGCTTCTACGAGGAGCCGTCTCTTTATCATGCGGCGCGCTACTGCACGACTGGGTTGTTCCGAGAGCGGCCGCCGCCGAAACCCATGCCGCTTCACAGGAGGAAGTGATCTCGCGTATGAAGTGGATGAACGATCCAGCCTCGTGGAGAGTCGCGAGCGGCCAAATCATCGTGCGTGCCCGGCCGAAGACCGATTTTTGGCGGAAGACGTTTTACGGCTACATCACCGACAACGGACATTTCTTTCATCTCCCAGTCAGCGGAGAATTCACCTTTGAAGCTCGGATCGGCGGTCAATACGCGGCGCTCTACGACCAGGCCGGGCTGATGGTGAGAGTGGATGCAGAGAACTGGGTCAAGTGCGGCACTGAGTTTGTGGATGGAGAACGCCACGCCAGTGTGGTCTTCACCCGCGACTTCTCCGACTGGTCCACCATGAAGGACTTGTCTGCCAGCGGCCCGGTTTGGTGGAGAGCAGTGCGCAGCAAGGACTCGCTCGAAACTTTGTGTTCGCTCGACGGAAAGACGTTCCAATCTGTCCGCCAGGGATACTTGGTTCCAGACCGTCTCGCTGAGGTTGGCATCATGTGCGCCGCGCCGGAGGGTGGTGGTTTTGAATGCGTGTTTGACGGACTCAAGCTAGTGGCGGGAGAGAAGTAACAATTTTGCCGGACGAGAATGTGTTACGCGACCAAAGAAGGGGGAGTCCGGTTCGACTTGGCAGCCGCATCGCCGTCTCAATGTTCGTGGCTATGTTCTTCCTGAACCGGAATCACACACCCGTGTGCCACTTCACAAACCACGTTCTCAAACTGAATAGTCGTGTGGTCAATACGGAAGTCGTGATGCAGGCACGCCTTCACATCACGCAGAATCCGTTCGCTGACGGAAGGCGGAATATCGGCGATGGAAATATGGCAAGAAAGCGCGCTGGTCTCTGAGCCGATGCTCCACACGTGCAAGTCGTGAACGTCGTTGACACCGTCAATTTTGCGGATTGCAGCTTCCACGCGCTCGAGTTTGACTCCGCGCGGCGTGCCTTCGAGGAGAATGTTGAGCGTTTCGCGCATGATGCCGAAGCTTGACCACAGGATCAGAGCGCCAATCCCGAATGAAAGCGCCGGATCGATCCAGTATTGTCCAGTCGCAAGAATAGCCCAGCCGCCTGCGATCACCGCAGCCGTCGAAAGCGTGTCGCCGATTTCGTGCACCAGAGCGCTGCGGACGTTCACATCGCGGCCGGTACGGTAGAGCATGAGCGCGATGGCGCCATTCATGATCACTCCGGCGGCAGCAACCCACATCATCAGGTGAGCCTGTACCGGTTGTGGATGCTGAATGCGACGGACGGCCTCGTAAAAAATCAGGAACGAAATCGCGACCAAAGTGGCCGAATTCACCAGCGCGGCCAAAACTCCGGCGCGGTGATAGCCATAAGTGTGGGTCGCACTGGGAGGACGCGAGTGGAAATACACGGCAATGAGAGACAGCAGCAGGGCAACGAAATCCGTCAGGTTGTGCCCGGCTTCCGAGAGCAGAGCCAGCGAGTGTGCACGGAGGCCGGCTACTACCAGCAGACCGATGTAAGCCGCCGTTACCAGCAGGGAAACCTGCAGGATTCGTGAGGTCCTGTCTCCTCCGCCCTGGCCCAAATGCATGTGCACGATACCAGTTTAAGGGGAGGCGGAGAACGCTTCAAGAAGGGATCAGCCTCAGACGGAGACTTAAAATACAATGCCTCAGTTCAGGATTCGTCAATCCATGAGAACAGCAGACGTCGTCATCATTGGCGGAGGGATCGTTGGATCGAGCATCGCTTATCACCTGACCGCCGCGGGATGCAAAGACGTTCTGGTCATTGAGCGGGAGTCGTCTCAAGGTAAGGGGTCCACCGGCAAGAGCATGGGAGGGATACGCGCCCAGTTCTCCACTCCAGTAAACATTCAGATGTCCCTCTACTCCATTCCCTTCTATGCCAGCTTCGAGGTCCAGCTTGGCTATCCGTGTGGTTATCGGCCTCAGGGATATCTGTTTTGCGCGACTACCGAAAACCACCTGGCCTACCTGGAGACGAACTATCAAAGGCAGATTGCTTTGGGATTGAAGGGTGTACGACTAATCGCCGTGGAGGAAATTCGCAGCATGTTCCCGCAACTTCGCTCGGATGATGTTGTGGGCGGTAGTTTCTGTTCGACCGACGGTTTTGTTGATCCTTACAGTGCAATGGTCGGATTTATGGCCTGGGCGAGCGATCACGGAGCCACGCTGTTGAAGAACACAGCGGTGACAGGAATGCAGCGCGAGGGTGACCGCATCGCCGGTGCAGAAACCAGCAGAGGCCCAGTGAGTTCACGCACCATTGTGAACTGCGCCGGGCCATGGGCCGCTGAGATCGCAAGAATGGCCGGCGTTGATCTGCCAGTTGAGCCCCTTCGACGCATGCTGGTCCCAACCGAACCATTCGACCAGTTCCCCCATTCCGCGCCAATGATTGTCGATATGTCGAACGGATTCCACTTCCGGCCCGAGGGACTAGGATTTCTGCTGGCGTGGAACGATCCGAAAGAAACGCCGGGATACAAAACTGAAGTCGATCCCGAGTTCATCGAGAAAATTTTGACCCGAGCAGCAGACCGCGTGCCGGTATTCGAGAATCTGGCAGTCAATCCAAAACGGGCCTGGGCTGGCCTGTACGAGATGACGCCGGACCACCACCCCATCTTAGGCGAGGTGCGGGACGTGCCAGGATTCTTTCTGGCGAACGGCTTCAGCGGGCATGGAGTGATGCATGCTCCGGCAACGGGGAAAATCATGGCTGATCTGATTCTCCGAGGGACAAGCGACCTTGTGGATGCCTCACTGCTGGGTTTGTCACGTTTCGCTGAAGGGCGAATGATTGAAGAAACGGCGGTGTTGTAATGTTACTGTCTGAGCCCCATCCACTTTTCCGAAACCACGATGGAATTCCCCGGATTCTGTGGATCGTAGCGGACCGATGTTGGCACTCCGAGCCGGCAGGAGTGCAGGTTGATCCACTGTCGCAGGTAAGTTACATCTTGTGAAGCTTCATACGACACGCCGCCCACGTCATATTGGAAAATCAGCATGGTCGCAGCAGGATGCCCGTTGGGCACAAGTTCCTGAACATCGATCACGGTCCCATCCGTGATCCGGCCAATCTGGTTCAGCCAATCGCGGCGTTCGCGTTCAATTTCCGCTGGAGTTTTTTTCTTGCGGCCGAACATCAAATATGCGGCGAAGGCTGCGCTCAGCCCACCAGCAACCAGGGTATAAAGGCGAAACGGAAACATATTCTTGGGTAAGCCCAGGAGCAGGCCCTGTTCTTAAATAAAGAATAAGACGAGAACCGCGATCAGGGAAGATACTGATAGGGTTACGAAAGATCAGGAAACCCGTTGTTGGCTGTTGGTCGTTGGCTGTTGGTCGTTGGCCTGGGGGCAAAGTCGCCAGCGACCATCTTTCCCGCAGTGGGACGCGTAAGCGATTTCTTTGTAATCTGGTGTCGGTTCCTGAATTACAGTTATTTTTCGCAGTCATCCATGAGTGAATCAGCCTTCAGCGACCTTCGTGTTTGGCGCAGCGCGATGGATCTTGCCATTGAAGTCTACCGGCAGACTGCATCCTTCCCACAACACAAAATGTATTCCTTGACCCAGCAGATGCGCCGAGCGGCAGTTTCAATCCCTAGCAACATTGCCGAGGGGAACGGCCGGAGGTCAGCGAAAGAGTTCAGGCAATTTCTATTTCAGGCGCCCGGCTCACTCCTCGAGTTGCAGACGCAAGCCATGATCGCGAAAAGGTTGGACTATTTCTCGGAGCCGCAGGCCAAAGAGATCCTGGAGCAAGCAGGCCGGGTGGGAAGAAGTCTGAGCGCTTAATCAACTCGCTGGCGGAGAGTGTGGCCTAGCTGCCGACGACCAACAACGTTCTCTCTAGCTTCCCGCCGCAAACCCGCCGACGTGCGCATAGGTTACGCGCAGATACTTGTGAGGATTGACTGGTACGTCATTGATCCGAACTTCATAGTGGAGATGAGGGCCGGTGCTTCGTCCGCTGGCGCCCACGTAGCCGATGGTATCGCCGCGATGCACGTGCTGCCCGGGGAAAACTGTAAAGCTCGCCAGATGTCCGTATCGAGTCGTAATTCCGCGACCGTGGTCAAGAATGATTGCGCGTCCGTAACCGCCCATGAAGTCCGCAAAGTCTACAATGCCGTCGGCCGGAGCAACGATCGATTGACCGTACGCAGATCCGATATCAATGCCAGAGTGAAATGCGCCCTCGCCGTTAAACGGATCAATGCGCTCACCGAACGATCCTGTAATTGGGCCTTCAACTGGCCAGAGGTTTGGGGCCGAATTGGCCCGTACCCAGTCGGCGGTTGTAACGTTGCGGATAAGCCCAAGTGTAATTCCAGCGGTCGTGGCCCCGCTCATAGCTGTGGTCTTGAGCGTATAAAGGCGGTCGAGCGAGGAACTGAGCTGCACATCCTGCACACTGTCCGAGGAAGCCGCCGAAACCAGCACCGGATCAGGTTTCAATCCGTAGAGCGATGAAACTTCGCTTGCCAGGGACCCCAGCGACGCCACTTGGATGTCGCGCTCCTTGGCAACCTCTTCGAGACGCGTGTAGCGATTCTTGAGCTCATCCTTCTGGGTGCGCAGCTCATCGTAGCGAGATACCTTCAGTAACATCCGGGCGTAGGAGCTGGCAATGCCGGTCAGCCCAAGCATTACAATCGCCGCCCCGGCTATCAGGACGTACATGTAGTGCATGGGAACGGGAATCTTGCGGAGCTGGCCATCTTCCCCGCGAGCTACAAAAAGAATGTAGAAGCGCTTGCGCAAAGTTTCCTTTCCTCTATTTCCAGGACCGGGTCAACCCCGGGGCACTCGCCGCGAGTGCCTAGCATCTGATATTGGCTCCCAGCCGCGTTTCCCTTGTGGGACAAGGCCGAAACACGTCTTCCTCCTACCGGAACCAAAGAGCGCCCAAAACTACCGTTGCTGCAATCCAAAGCATATGCAGCACTTAGCTCGGCCAAAGTGTTAGGAGACAGTATCGCAACGGTAACAAAGCTGGTTCCTCGTGTCAACGAGGTTAGCTGAATTTCTTTAGTTACAAAGGATGAGTAATCTCTCATGACCTAATGGCCGAATTACCGTTCCGGGACGAGGTGACTTTAGTACCGCAGGACTACGAGCCGGGGTGGATTCCTGGAGCTCTTGGAACCCAGGTCGCAAACCGTGTTTGTAGATGTGAACGACAGCGGCGAGGGTTGCTCTTGGCGCCTGCCTGCAATGCTAAAAATGGGCTGCTCTCTTTTTTGGCCCGAGCAGCCGTTCCCGCATATCATGTCTTCGCCTTGCCTTTACCAGAGCGAATTCTGATTTCCCAAATACGCGCCCGCGGGTCTTCTCACCCTTCGCGCGGTTCTATGGGTGGCGGAACCGGGGCTCAAATCGTCGCCGGAATCGGAGATGATTGTGCTGTTCTCCGCATTCCTGCACGGCACGATACGCTTGTAACTACGGACTTCAGTCTGGAAGGCGTGCATTTCCGGCGCGAGTGGCACCCGCCGGAGGTTGTCGGTCGCCGTTGTCTCACTCGCGGGTTGAGCGATATTGCGGCCATGGGGGGCGAACCGATTGCCGCGTTTCTTTCATTGGCGTTGCCGACCAGTTTGCCGCAGCAGTGGGTGGACGGATTTCTGAAAGGGTTGTTGAACTTAGCGGATGAGTTCAAGGTCACACTGGCTGGAGGCGACATTTCACAATCGCGGCAAGGCGTTCTCGCCGACATCATCGTCGTCGGATCAGTCCCGCGGGGCAAGGCTATCTTGCGGTCGGAAGCGCGGCCAGGGGACGGGATTTACGTGACCGGAGAACTCGGAGGCTCATCGGCGGCGCTAAGTCTGCTGTATTTGCGACCCAGGAAAAAGCTGAAGGCCCGAGACTTCCCAGCTCATTTTTTTCCTAATCCGCGGATTGAGACCGGGCGAATTCTGCGCGAAAAAGCCATTGCCTCTTCCATGATCGATATCAGCGACGGCCTTTCGACGGACCTCAGCCACATTTGCGAGGAGAGTGGAGTCGGTGCAGAGGTATGGCAGGAGGCAGTCCCGAGAGCGAGCATCGGCAGACCCGCCCGCGAAGTCAGCCTGGAAACCGCCCTGCACGGTGGCGAAGATTACGAACTGCTGTTTACGTCGTGCCGGCGGGTTCCTGGCAAAATCGCTGGAGTGACGATCACACCGATCGGCCGAATCACCCGAAAAAAGAAAGTCATGTTGGCTGACTCCCACGGGAGCTTGAAGGAATTTCTCCCCAAAGGTTGGGAACACTTCCGGTCATAGACTCCAGGTTGGCGGTCACCTCGCTAGTCTCTGTTCTTGACGAGGGCGGCGGACTAGAGTAACTACATGAAGTCGCGACTCGTCCTTACGTTAGCAGTTCTGTTCGTTGTGCTTCCGCTTGCCGCACAACAGCCGTCCACAACTCCCGACAACGACTTTGTTCAGAAGCGGTTCGGGAATTCCTGTTCCCTGGAACCACGATGGCCGCCATTGACTGCGGACCTGAACGGAGATGGAATCGAAGACATAGTCATCGTCGCCCGCTGCAAGAATCCGCTGATTGACCAGGACGAAAAGAATTACAAAGTCATCGATCCCTACGATGCGTTTTATGGCTACGGCAATCCGAAGATCACCACAAGCTTTGCGCCCGATGATCCCAAACTGCGTGGAGTTGCGCTGCTGGTCATCCATGGCGCTGGCACTGACGGTTGGCGCTCCGCAAGTCCTCAGGCGAAGTTCGTCATCATCAATCTTGCGGTGAAGACAATCACAGTGAAGAAGATGAAGGTCAGCCGCAAGAAATCAACCATGGCGATTTACGTGGAAGAAGCCGGCGCTGACCAGATGACCTCTGCCATTTTCTGGGATGGGAAGAAGTACCGCTACGAGCCGCTGGGTTCGAGCATGGAGTGAAACAGGCGGGCTAGGGCGCCCGCCCCACACTTTACATTTCGAAGTGGAACACATCCAGCACGAAGAACGTCTTGCGGTTCACCAGCGCGATGTGACCTCCGATGACGGTGTGCATATAGCCCACCGGTGGAGGCGGTAGATAGCTCTCTACTTCTACCGGGCAAGGATGCATGCGGCTTCTCAGACCCGGGGGCAACGTACCTCGCACCACCAACTGACGCTCCAGTCCCGAAGGCAGTTCGTCCCGCTTCGCCAGTCCCGGCGGCAGGTGGTCGCGATGTCCTTGGTACCACTCGTGCAACTCGCGATCGTGGTCGCGATAGTAGTGCCGATCTTCCTTAGCCTCACGCTTGTCGCCCCGTTTGTCATCCCGTCTATCCTCGTCGCGATCGTGCTTGTCTTTGTCGTGGCCGTAGCCGTGACCCTGTCCCTGCGCCAGCGCCATATTTGTGCTCAGTGAGAGCAGCGCTGCGGCCGCCAGGTAAAGCCATTTGTTTGAAGACATACCTTCTCCTATGTTGAGGTGAGAAACCCCAGCTTAGGGGCGGCGTTATGCAACGGCAAGTGACCAGAGTACCTGGAGGGCGTTGGTCCTACGTCGCGAACGTTTTTCGTGTAGGCCCAGACGCCCTCGTCTGGGTGGGCGAGCATGCCTCGCCATTTGGCGGAGCGAAGCTCCGGGGGAAGGTGAGGGCATCCGCTCCTATACTCAATCGCCAACGACGGTTCTTCTATAATCCCCTGCCATGGACCTTGAGCAAAAGCTGCTTGAACTGAAGCGCCGCGACCGGCTGACTGACGAAGGCGGCGGAAAAGAGCGCCGCGAACGCCAGCACAAAGAAGGCAAAATGTCGGCGCGCGAGCGCATCGAGTTTCTTCTCGATGACGGCACGTTTGAAGAGACTGACCGTTTCGTCACCCATCGCGCCAATGAGTTCGGCATGTCCGAGCGCAAGTATTACGGAGACGGGTTCATCACCGGCTACGGTCGAATCGAAGGACGCCTGGTTTTCGTCTTCGCGCAGGACTTCACAGTCTTCGGCGGAACGCTCTCGGAATCCAATGCAGGCAAGATCGTCAAGATTATGGATATGGCCGCCCGGGTCGGCGCGCCTTTAATCGGCTTGAACGATTCCGGCGGCGCCCGCATTCAGGAAGGAGTGGTCTCGCTGGCGGGCTATGCGGACATCTTTCTGCGCAACACTCTGTATAGCGGAGTCATCCCGCAACTCTCAGCCATCATGGGCCCGTGCGCTGGCGGCGCGGTTTATTCTCCGGCCATCACCGACTTTATAGCGATGGTCAACAACACTTCGTACATGTTTATTACTGGACCGGACGTCATCAAGACGGTCATGCACGAGGAGGTCACTAAAGAGCAGCTCGGCGGCGCGGTCACTCACAATGAGACCTCTGGCGTCGCCCACTTGCTCGCCCATGACGACGCCGAATGCCTCTCTATGCTGCGCGAGTTGCTCAGCTTTATTCCGTCGAACAATCTGGATGATCCTCCGCGTAAACCATGCACCGATCCGATTGACCGCGCCGACGCCGCACTCGACACGATAGTCCCCGCGCAGTCGAACCTGCCCTACGACATGAAAGACGTAATCCACGCCGTGGTGGATGACGGGTACTTTTTCGAGGTCCACGAGCACTACGCGAAAAACATTGTGGTCGGATTTGCGCGGCTGAATGGCAACTCTGTCGGCATCGTCGCCAATCAGCCTGCATTTCTCGCGGGAACGCTGGACATCAACGCGTCGGTAAAGGGCGCGCGCTTTGTTCGTTTCTGTGACTGCTTCAATATTCCGCTGATCGTTTTCGAAGATGTGCCCGGATTCCTTCCCGGCACCAGCCAGGAGTACGGCGGTATCATCCGCCACGGCGCAAAGCTGCTATACGCTTTTGCCGAAGCCACGGTGCCCAAGCTGACGGTGATTACTCGCAAAGCCTACGGCGGCGCTTATTGCGTGATGGCGTCAAAACACATCCGCACCGACGTGAACTACGCCTGGCCGACCGCCGAAATCGCCGTCATGGGCCCGGAAGGCGCGGTGGACATTGTTTACAAGCGTGACCTGGAGCGTGCCGCCAACCGCGACCAGATGCGGACCGAGAAAATCGAAGAATTCCGCGACCGTTTTGCAAATCCTTATGTAGCGGCCGAACGCGGTTTCGTAGATTCAGTCATACTGCCCCGCGACACGCGCAAAAAGCTGATCCACGCGCTCGAAATGCTGGGCACGAAGCGGGACAAGAATCCACCAAAGAAGCATGGGAACATACCGCTGTGAGGCAGGGATGGTCAACCGCCGATAATACTGTTCGCGATTTTCAGTCCTGTCTTAGCACTCCGTTCGTTTCCAGCGGCAAAATACAACATGAACAACAACGACCCATTGGAATTGTGCAGCTCGAGTCCGCTTTCTCTCGATCGAACCGCTGCTTGAAGACTTGGGGAAAATCGACCTTTCCGGTATCAGTTGGGCAATTGTTGGCGGCGAAAGCGGACCGGGCGCTCGACCTATGCTCCCGGAGTGGGTCACATCCATCCGCAATCAGTGTCGCGAATCTCGAGTGCCGTTTTTCTTCAAGCAGTGGGGCGGAGTGAGGAAAGCGAAAAACGGCCGGCTGCTCGACGGTCGTACTTATGACGAATACCCCACACAACCATTGCACCGGTTCCTGATCGCCGAAGCTGCGACAAATTCGCGGAGCGCATCCTGAAATCATTCCGGCAAACAATCCCGACGGAACGAATCCAGGTTATGGCGTGAAAATTTACTCTGTCGCGCCATGGCTCTCCTGCCTCCGAAGTACCTCTCCTAAGTGGAAATTTCTTCTGTGCTTCCTGCAATAACTTCCTGGACCTCCAGTCGTTTCCCGTATCCAGCTAAATGTAAGTGGCTGATTGTACCTCGGTTACTTGCACCACTCCCGAACGGCGTAGAGGATGCATTCTCAAGAACCCAGGAGAGCTGGAAAGTCTTGTGCCTGGTCGTTTCTGTGGCAGTAATGGTTACCAACTTTTCCCGGCGAAAATGGGTTCTTACATCACAAGACAAGGGGCGCGAACAAGGATGAGGAATCGTCTTATATCCTGTTTTACAGTTTTGATTGTAACTACTCTCCTGGCTGCATCTGCTCTTGCGCAAGCTAAGCCCGCTGCGCAAGATGATACCGGCTTCACGTCGTATGTGGAGTTCGGCGGCACTACGAACTCGCTGGGGCAGGTGTACGAACTCAATTCCAGCATTGGCTACATGTTCACGCAGCACTTCGGCATGGACTTGGGCGTGCCGGTTTATTTTGTGAATGCGTCCAGTTCGACGACAGGAAGCACATCTGCGAGCGGAGTGGGAAATCCTTCCGTAGATCTCCGGTGGAAGTATCTGCATCCATCGGTTAATTTCGCTTCGGTTGTGGCCGGGTCGGCTCCACTGGGAGATAGCAAGCTCGGCCTGAGCACCGGGCGAGCGACCTTCGACTGGACGAACCGTGTTGACCGCACGTTCTCCCAGGTAATGCCCTTCCTGGAAGCCGGCTTTTCCAACACTACTTCCGATTCGCGGCTGTTTCTTCGACCGTACACCACGCTGGGCCTCAACACACATTTTCGTGGAGGCGCGGCGGTTGACGTTTGGAAGTTCATCAGCGTGGGCGCCGCTGGGTACGACATTCTGCCCTTCGGCAATCAGACGGTATTCAGCAGAGTGAACGGAGCGTCGGGAAACGGTGCTACGCATGGACAGAATTTCCAGTCCAGCCAGCAGACGACGGGGACGGCCGATATCGCGCGCGACAATGGCTTCTCGACGTGGTTGGACGCGAGTCTCAATTCTTATGTGGACGCTGAACTCGGATACACACGAAGCGTTCATTACGACTTGAATTCGATTTCGTTTTCACTGGGCTTCAATGTGGGCCGCCTGGCTCACCGGAGCGCAGGCCAGTAGTAACTTCTTAACGACAAGTGAAATTAACTGAAATGGAGGCAAACTCGAATGAAGATGACGCGAATCGCAATGCTTAGTCTGGCGGTTGTTCTGTACGCGACAGTCGCTCTTGCGCAGCATGGGCATAGCGGCGGGGCCGCTGGCGGTGGCACGGGTATGGGCGCTGCTACCGACCACGGCGCGGGCCTGTCTGGGCACGGGAATCCTGGAAGCGCAAACAGCGGCTCAACCCACAAGGCGAGTATCGCTGACGTGTTGAAAAAGAATCCTGCCATCGGCGACAAAATTCAGTCGCTGACTGGGATGCCCGCCGACAAAGCCTGCGCGGGATTTAAGAACCTCGGCCAGTGCGTGGCTGCGGCCCACGTCAGCAAAAATCTTGGGATCAGCTTTGACTGCCTAAAGGACGACATGACGGGCACAGCGCCAACGGACCCCAAAGCTTGCCCGACTGGTACTGGCACCAAGGGCAGCATGAGCCTCGGCAAATCGATTCAGGCGCTTGAGCCGGCCGCTGACTCCAAGACTGAATCGAAAAAAGGCCAAACCGAGGCCTCGCAGGACCTGAAGAGTTCCGGGGATCAGTCCTAAGACTGAGAGTTCACCGGATCGGGTGAATATTGTAAGACCAAGCGGGAGCGTGGCCGGACATGGCATTTGGAACCGGCCGCTCTCCCGCTGAACTATTTCTGGCTTCCGCTGCCGCTACATCAAATCCGGACTGCGTTGTGTAGATCGCCTCATCGAATGTCGATCCGGACTTGGCCTTCGCGACCGCAAAAACGCCATACGCCTTGCCGTTCGCAAACGAGGTCGCAACATAATCACCGACCATCTGCCCCGAAAACGTTGCGGGCAGCCAACTGAGCATCATCGGGCCTGCGACCGGCGTGGCGGCGCTCCAGGTGCTGCCGCCGTCGAGTGACGAAATAAATCCCACGTACAGGGCGCATGTGGAAGGTGCGCAATTTGCGTGCGGGTAGTAGTAATAGGTCAGGCCCAAATGGGCGGTGCTATCGCTCGTGGTTGGATCAATTCCCAGCCCGGGGATGAAATGGTCCACGGTGCTGGTGACCGGATCGATCGGAATTCTTGCTGGGGCGCTCCAATGAGTTCCGTCGGCGGACACGCTCATGACCAGATCGTTAGAACTGCAGCCAGCGCGGAAGCGGCAGTCCTGCCAAACCACGTAAACGTTGCCGGCCCCGTCAATCTGCGCCGAAGGCAGAGGATCGGTTCGCAGTCCGCCTGCAACTTGGTGGAGAGCCACGCTTGCGATCGGCACCGGCGCACTCCAGCTTGTTCCGCCGTCAGTCGAGGAAAAAGATTCGATTTGGCCCGAATTGCTCAGCAGTGGCACAACGACCGTTCCAGTCGGCTGAACCAGCGGTTGCCCGCCAATTCCGTCGCCATTGCCACTAATATTGACGGGCGGCGTCCAGGTCAAACCACCGTCGCTTGATGTACTCATTTTTAAGAGGTTGGATTGATTATGGTCGTCCCACTGGACGTAACAGTGACCGTAAAAGGAACTGGTAACGGTGTTGTCGCAGGTGATCCAATCTTTGTCCAGGTTCGGGCCCTGGCTGATGAGCACCGGCAGGCCCCAGTTCATTCCGTCACTTGATCGGCTGACCACGACTTGCGTTGCTCCAGAACTGGATATGGTCAGCGAAGAGATGATCCAAATCCCGTGAGCTGCGTCGTAGATAACTGCGGGATCGCTGACTGCTGCATTCGCGCCTCCGCCTTGAGCAGGGAAAAACGTCGTCAAGCCAGGCAGGAAGCCGTTCGTCCAGGTTGCGCCCGAGTCGGTGGAAGTCGCAAATCCAATATCAGAAGAACCGCCCGTAGATATCCTCCCCACTTGAAACGCCGCGACTATGGTTGATCCGAAAGAGAAACTGTCAGGCTCAACCTCGGTCGCATGCTGGCTAGTGGAATTGGTGAAGGTGTCTGTGCTCAGCCTTACCAGCGGAACCGTCGCAGCCGGAAAAGAGAAGAACGGATTGTTGGAATTTGAATTAGATCCAGAACCGCAACCGGCAGTGGCAAGAAGGATAATGGCCAATCCAAGTGCGGCAACACAGCGGACGATTAGTCTCACTTCGAGGTCCTAAACCCTGCCTTCAAATCGGAGGGCTGCACTTGGACAAGCTACATAGAACGGGAACTTAGGTCAATGCAAGATCAGATTCGAAGCAGGGAGCTTCCGCTCGTTTTTCTCGGTATGCTTCAAGGAGAGGTTTTGGCTAAACTGCTGTTACCGATGTTTGGCTTCTCGAGTAAATTACCCGTCACTGATGAACAACGCCAGTGGGTGGACGAGGGATTCAGTCGACTGGAGCAAATGCTTGGGCGACGCCGCATGCTGGAGGCGGTAGTCATCCTGCCAACCGCTGAGTATTTTCCCGACCCCTACGACAAGAGCCAAGCTGCCGGGGAGAGGCTATTTCAACGCGTCTGCACATACATGCGTGTGGACCGCAGCGACATCGAGTTCCAGATATTTCCTGACGAGACTGAAATTCTTCCCTACTGGTATGGCAATTCCGGAGGCTGCGCTGGGTTTTACAGCCGCGACGGAACCGCAGACGAAACGCGCATGTTGGTTGCTGTACGGAGCACGCAACTGAAGGATCCACCCACTCTGGTTGCCACAATGGCACACGAACTCGGTCACGTAATCCTTCTCGGCGGCGGCCTTCTGAAGCCGACAACGCCAGATCATGAGCCGCTGACGGATTTGCTCAGCGTGTTTCTCGGTTTTGGCATCTTTAATGCAAACTCAGCCGGACGATTCAAACAGTACCAGGACGAAACGCGATACGGTTGGTCAATGCATCGCCTAGGCTATTTGGCGGAGGAAGTCTACGGATATGCCCTTGCTAAATTTGTGGTCGAGCGAGGAGAAGAAAACGTCGATTGGGCAAAGCATCTTTCGACAAATGTTCAGTCGTATTTCAAGCGTTCGCGGTCGTGGCTGGCTAGAAACAAGTTTCAAGTCACCCTGGCAAAACCAATTGACTAGGCACCAGCTACTGCAAGCGGAATCTTTCCTTCATCAGCCGCTGCAGGCGGGGTTTGTAGATGATGTCGTAGGCGAGTTCTTTATCCGGAAACATGGCTAGCGCGGCGCGCTTGGTTCCCGCAACCAGCTCCGAGGCTTCCTCGATGGTCAGGTTCGGGTCTTGGCTGATGACGGACATGACCATGCTGATCATGATTTGCAAGCGGCGGATCTTCTGCGCCTCCTGCTGAACTTCATTCCCGCCATGCGCCTTTTCCAAGGGGCCCTCTTTGCGCGATCCGCGCGCCTTCTCCCGTCGTCACTGATGAACTGATGATTAGATGTGCCGTTTGCGGCCGACGTTGCGCTCATTGTCCGTGGGACAACCGATGTGAATCAACACACTTCAGTCACCGTCCTGTTAGCTCCGATGGCTCTCCGCTGTCTTCCATCATCCGTCTATAATCTCCGTAGGAGGACTCCCCGATGGCAGCAAGCGCGAACCCTTTGCCCGATCCCAATCAAAAGCTGGTGCGAGTGTTCGATACGGAGCAGGAACCGGAGGCGATGATTGTCAGCGGACTGCTGGAATCTGCCGGAATCGACTGCGAGATCACCGCGCTCGACGCTCCCCAGGATGTGCTCCCGATCGGCGGAACAATCATTCTGGTGCGCGAAGAAGACGCGGAAACAGCGCGCCAACTGATCGAAGAGTACCGTCGCGCACCGGGCGAAGAGTTGGATGAAGATTTCGCCGAGGGTGGCGAGAGTGGGACTCAGTGAAGGCCGGCCAGCGCTGGAGTGACCGTTCTGCCGTCCAAATAAAAGCTGGTGGCGCCGTCCTCGTCAGTGCGGTAAGTCGTCACATGTGCTTGCTGTAAGCGTTCCAGCACCTCGGCGCGCGGAAAATGATACACATTCCGTGCTCCTACAGAGATCACGGCAAAGTGTGGGTGCAATGCCGCCAGAAGACCCGAATTCGTGGAGGTTGCGCTGCCATGGTGCGCAACTTTCAGCACATCGGCGCCGGGCTCCTCGGTTTGAAACAAACCTCTCGGTGGATTTTTCCGCATCAGCTTCCAGCAGGGCGGAAGTTTTTCCATAACTGACCTTCATTACCAGTGACTCGTCGTTTCGGTGGGAATCGTTTCCGTGCGGAGAACGAAAGGGCAGATCAGGATCAGGAGCCAGCACTCGAATGGTTGCTCCCCCATAAGAGAAAATGTCGCCGGCCTTCCGATATGTGACCGACACACCCAGCTCGCGGGCTTCGTTTAACAGCTTCTGGATTTCCTGGTCCGGAATGCCTTCAGGCAGCCAGAGCTCGCGAGGACGAAAATTTGCAATCACGGCAAACATTCCGCCCATGTGATCTGCATGCGCGTGGGTGAGGGCGATGGCGTCAATTCGCGAGATTCCGCAGGGCCACAGGTATGGCGAGACCACATCTTCGCCAATATCGAGTTGCGAGTGCATCCAGAATGGCAGTCCCCAATGGCAGTCCCCCAGCGTCCACCAACAGTTTGCGCCCGTCGGGCAAGACCAGCAGGATCGAGTCCCCCTGCCCGACGTCAATCGCAATCATCTCCAATATGCCAGAGCGAATCTGCGGGTGCGGCGGGATCGTCCAAATCCAGAACCAACTCAAGGAATCCAAATCCTATCCGAAGTCCAACCACCAGGCTTATTGCCGGAATCCGCCCCGGCAGCAGTAGTCGCAGGCGATTTAGAACCAGTCTGAGGTTTATCCGAAACTGGGCCACCCTGGGTGGCAGCGACCGATCATAGGCCAACGCATCCAAATTGCGCAGCCCGCGTGAGAAGGGTTCGATCGTGCGCTCCAGCAGCGGGATTCCCACTCCGGCGACCAGCCCGACGCACAAAAAGGTCATTTGGAAACTGGCGCCAAACAGACTTCCGGGTCCGCGATAAGCAAAGCTAGTGCGGCGGCCCCCAGAGCGTTCAGCATCGCGCGGTTTCGATATAGCAGCCGTGTGGCGAGATAAACCGCGAACATCAGGGCCGCCCGCCAGACCGGAGGACCTACGTTCGTCAGCGCAGCGTAGGCAAGAATCAATGTGATTGCGCACGCGCTCGCGACAATGTCTCCTAAACCCATCCGCCGCAGCGCCCACATGGTAAACATCGCCAGGATGCTGACGTTCATTCCCGAAACCACCAACACGTGGTAGGTTCCCGAGCGCTGGAAATCCACTCGCGTCGGCCGCTCGATAAACGATTCTTCGCCGATGACGATTGCATCCATCAGTCCCGCTACCCGCTCGGGCCACAAGGCATGGACTTTTTGGATAACGCTGCGGTGAAAGCGAGCGCGCCACAGTTCGACGCGGCTGCCGGAGAATCCCGGAAGCTCTTCTATGTTCGCGTATTTCGCCGAGGCGGTGACTGCAATGCCGTTTTCCCGCAGGTATCCCGCATAGTCAAAGGCGCCGGGATTGCGGAAATTGCGAGGCAGGTTAAGTGTTGCTTGGAACCTGATTCGTTGCCCGTAGTGAAAAAGTTGCATGCTGGTTCCGGACTCCTGGGCAGAATTACTGCGGTCGGTTTGGGAGTAAATGTTGAGCCGAACTCCCGCTCGGGTCTCTCTGGATTCCGAGTTTGACTCGATCTTTTCGGTCTCTACGTCAATGCGCTGACGAAGCGGGCCCGGCCCGTCCGATTGCAGGTTGCCCTCGGCTGTGACATGGGCAATCACCAGAACTTCCTCGCCATTGCCGAACCACGGATGAGGTCCGCCTGCGCGAGGGCCGCGTATCTGTATCGTAAGAGCACCGGCGGCGAAGATCGCGCCGAAAACCAGAACGGATGATGCCAGGGTTCTTCTTCTAAGGAAGTAAGTCGCCGAAGCAGAGAATACGAATGCGGCGATCACCCACCAGCTTGGCGGGCGCCACACATACCTCCCGGCCCAGAGCCCTGCCGCAAACGCCAACGCCGCCCAGAGCAAAGGTTGCCGGGCAGAAACCTGCATTCGCATGCTGGCTGGTGTAAGTTTTTCTGAACTCAAGACTCGATTGGCAGCAGTCTGACAATTAGCGGGCCAGGTGGAAAACGCTTTCCAGGTGATAAGTCTGAGGAAACAGATCGATTAGATGTGCCCCGTCGATCTTGTATTCCAGACTCAGAAGAATCCGCAAATCGCGCGCCAGCGTGGACGGATCGCAAGAAACATACGTGATGCGAGGCGCACCCAGCTTCGCCAAACTGCGAACTACGTTTTCACCCAGCCCGCCACGTGGGGGATCGGCCACAACCAGATCGGGTCGAATTCCAGACGCTTGTTGCAGATACTGTTCGGTTGTGGCCAGGACTGCTTTCACCTCCCGACCGGCATTGTGCCGCAGGTCCGAGTGGGAAGTCTGTGACGCCTCGACAGCGATAACCTGTGCAAAACTCCGCGCCAGAATGGTCGAAAAAAGTCCCACGCCAGCATAGAGATCCAGCGCCAGACCGCCGGAAATGCCGCTGGTAGCGATGCCGACCAGCTCGTCTACCAAGAACCGGTTCACCTGAAAGAATGCGCCCGCGCTGACTCGATACGAAGATCGTTCAGTCTGATAAGAGAGTTCTGTCTCGCCGGAAGCAGCCAGTCGTTTGGGCTCAAGAAGTTGGTTCGCTGGGGGCCGTTCAAAAGCCACGGTGCCTTTAGCTTCCTGCATCAAGTGCGTCAGCTTTTCTGCTAGTTGCTGCGCACCAGCTTGCGAGGTTCCCGGATCGCAATACGCTTCTATCAACAATGCGGCATCAGCGTGGTCGGCAAACAATTCGATTTCACACACGCAGTCAGGAATTACTCCTGAACGCCCCGACGCCCACAAAGCAGCAATTGCCCGATTGATGAGGGGCGAACTGATCGGACATTGCTCGACCGGTAAAAATTCGTGCGATCGAAATCTGTAATAGCCCAGCGCAAACTCGGGCTCGCTCTGCACTTTCAAGCGTGTCCGGTTGCGATAACCCCATTCCGGCGATGGATGGACTTGGAGTTCGCAGGGTGGCTCAACCTTCGCAGTTCGCTTCAACGTTTCCCGCAGAATGCCAGCCTTGATTTCGAGCTGGTGGCGATCGTTCGCATGCTGGTAATGACATCCTCCGCAGCGCTGAAAATACGGACAGGCAGGCTCGATCCGCTCCCCTGAAGACTTGATCACTCGCTCAACCCGTCCGCGGGCAAATCCCGGCTTCTGTTCGGCAACTGCCACTTCAACCTGTTCCCCCTCAAGCACAAATGGCACAAAAACTGTCTTGCCAGGGCCGCGGTCGTCGGCCGGGAGCCGGGCAAGCCCGTCCCCGCCATAGACCAACTTTTCGATCTTCAGTTGCATTGATCTGGATTCTAAACGTCGGTCGGCTAGCCGGCTGCTCATGAAGAGCAGAATTCGCTCGATCGCCCGTCTCGCGATAGACTTGTTCGCTCGTGGATTCTCGTTCCAATCCGACACTGCGCGGCTCGGCGGTTGGGCTTTTTCTCTTTGATGTCTGCGAAGAGATGCGGCTTGACGAACTGGGCTCCATTCTGGGCGCTCGACGCTTAGGCGAAGGACTGAAGCACGCCGCCGCAGAGCAAATCTTTTTCGAGCGTCCTCCGGTCGTAGAAGACGCCCAGTTGCCCGGGAATCCCGAAACCCGGGTTCGGGTCAAGTATTACGACTACGGCGTGCTAAGCGTTCTGTTTGAATTTCCTTTTGCCGGAGAGTGGCAGGATTTGATCGCGCTATCTTGTCGCTGGATCTCCGAAACCGACTTGCAGAGCCGTGCTGAGGCCATCGCCAAAGAAAAAGTCGAGCGCACCCGCCGTGCGTTGATCAAGCCTTATGACCGGTGGCTCGGTGAGGACTATTTCATCTTTTTCATGCGGGAAATTTCCGGCAATCCAGCCGCGAGCCAGTTACTAGGCTCCTGTGGTCAGCAAATATCACAAGTCGTGCGCGGCGAAAATGCCACCCTGTCGGAAGGTGAGCGCAGCGAAGTCTTGCAGTCGGCGATGTCTTACTATCCGAATGATCTGGTGGTAGTGGGATGGAACGCGGCCTTTGTTTACGACTCCCTGGCTGCTTCGGAGACCACGCTCCAGCTTCTTGAATACGCCAATTCGCAGCTCCTGGAATTCCGCTACTACGACGACCTGCTCACGCACGAACTAGCGCGCGTGTACGACTCATTGGGAAAGAAGTCCACATTCATCGGACGCTGGCGGCTGCCCGGGGAAGCTTCGCGCTTGCAGACCGTCCTGCTGGACGTGACCGAGCTGACTGAGCGCGCCGACAATGCCATCAAGTTTTTGAGCGACATGTTCTCCGCGCGACTTTACCGTCTGGCCGCGAGCAAGATCGGGGTGCCCGATTACAAGAGCCTCACGCAAGAAAAGCTGCGGACCGCCGAAGACCTCTATCGCTTCCTGATCGACCAATTCCACCAGTCGAGGACCTTTATTCTGGAATCCGTGGTTGTGCTTATTCTGCTTATCGAACTGGTGTATGTGTTCCACGGGAAGATGTGAGGCGAGGAGACGCAGCGCTGTTCTGGGAATCATTCGTTTGCGTTGACTCATCTATCTTTAGAAGAGGAGCACGACTTTGCCCGAAAATATCTATGACGTTGCTGTGATTGGCAGCGGCCCGGCCGGATATACTGCCGCAATTCGCGCCGGCCAGTACGGACTGAAAACGGCCATAATCGAAAAAGATCCTTACCTTGGCGGCACTTGCCTTCACGTTGGCTGCATTCCGACCAAGGCCCTGCTGTTTAACGCCGAGCTTTGGGACCACCTGAAAGACGCAAAGGAATTCGGAATCGAGGGGGTCGGCTCACGAAAACTCAACTGGCAGGCTGTACAGGAGCGCAAATCGAAGATCGTCAACAAGCACGCCAAAGGGCTCGAGTTCCTGATGCGCAAGAATAAGGTCGAGACTGTGAAAGGTTTCGGCAAGCTCACCGGTCCGGCACAGAATGGCATCCACACGATCGAAGTCAAAGGCGAAGGCAAGGCTACCCAACTTAAGACGAAGAACATCCTTCTGGCGACTGGCTCTGAAGCCCGTATGATTCCAGGGCTAGAACCCGGTGATCGTGTTCTCTCCAACATTGAGATTCTGGAGCTGGGCACCGTTCCCAAATCGCTGGTCGTTGTAGGGGCAGGCGCTGTCGGTGTTGAGTTTGCCTCGATTTTCCGCTCATTTGATTGTGAAGTGACCGTTCTTGAGATGCTCCCTCGCATGGTCCCACTCGAAGACGAAGATGTCTCCAAAGAACTCGCCCGCGCTTATCGCAAGCGAAGCATTAACTTTCATGCCGGCGCCAAAGTTGAGAGAGTCGAGAAGACGCAGTCTGGAATCTCGGTCACATTCAGCGTGGATGGCAAGCCGCAAAAGATCGAAGCGGAAAAGATTCTGATCGCCATCGGTCGTAATCCGAACACCGACGGCGTCAGTTTGGAGAAAACACGCATTCAGTCCGAGCGCGGCTTCATCAAAACCAACGCATGGATGCAGACCGCCGAGCCTGGTATTTACGCCATCGGCGACATCGTGCTCGGCACGCCGCAACTTGCGCACGTGGGCGGGATGGAGGGCATTGTCGCAGTTTCGAAGATAGCAGGAAAGGAAGATCGACCCATCGATCCGCTGCGAATTCCAAATGTGACTTTCTGCCATCCGGAAATCGGCAGCGTCGGCCTGACCGAAGCGAAAGCCCGCGAACTGGGCCATGACGTGAAGGTTGGCAAATTTCCGTTTACCGCGAATTCCCGTGCGTCCATCGTCGGCGAACATGAGGGCTTTATCAAGATCGTCTCGGACGCAAGGTACGGTGAGATTCTGGGAGTGCATATCATCGGTCCGCAAGCGACGGAACTGATCGCCGAAGCCGTCACCGCCATGGAACTCGAAGCTACGGTCGAAGATCTGATGTGGACTATTCACGCGCATCCAACTCTCGCAGAGGCGATGCTGGATGCGTCGAACAGCGTGTATGGGATGGCAATTAATATGTAAATTCATGGCCACGGATTTGCAGGGATCACCACGGATAAACCACGATCCGCATTGCGTCAAAGTACCTCTGTGAACTCTGTGTCCTCTGTGGTGAAATGGTTTTGAATCTGTGTTGATCCGTAAAATCCGTGGCTAAGCCTTTGATCTCGGTTCTCCAAGTCGGCACGCTCGATTACACGACCGGCCTCCGCTTGCAAGAAAAGCTGGTGGCGCTTCGCAAAGAGAGCCGCATCGGCGATGTACTCCTTCTTCTGGAGCACACCCCGGTTATCACTCTTGGTCGCAACGCTAAAACCAAGAATATTGTCGCTTCGCCCGAACTCCTCGCCCAACGGGGCGTGGAAGTTCATGAATGCGATCGTGGAGGCGATGTCACTTTCCATGGTCCCGGACAGCTCGTCGCCTATCCAATTTTCGATCTCCGCGGCTTCCCGTCAGCAAATGTGGCCCGCAATACATTGGGCGCAGTCGAGTACGTCCGCCGTCTGGAAGAAGTCCTAGTCCGCACCTGCGCGGATTTCGGAATTCCTGCGAAGCGCGTTCCCGGATTGACTGGAGTGTGGACGGGCGAGGATGCCCGTCTCTCCACTGTCTCTGACGATGTGGTCACCCCCACGGCCCCTGCGCCCAATACTGCTCGTGTAGGGACGGGCGCCCTCGCCCGTCCGGCTGAGTCAAAGACTCAGCAACTCTCCGATGCCGCCGAATCCAAAATCGCCGCCCTCGGAGTGCACATTTCTCGCGGCGTCACCTCGCACGGCATCGCACTGAACGTGAATACCGACCTCAGCTTCTTCAATCTGATTGTCCCCTGTGGAATCACTTCCAAACCGGTCACATCAATGCAGAGAGAACTCAGTCGCGCGATTTCGCTGCAGGATGTTGCCCATGCGCTCTCCCGTAACTTCGGCACTGTTTTCACCAGTCAGATTCTTTGGCTCGAGAGCCTCGATGCCCTGCGCGGCACAAATCTGGGCGTTCCCATGCAAGCCCCCGAAAACCTTCGCCGCATCCACAGCGAAGACGACTCGGCCTGGGCCTGAGATTTTCACTTCCGCGTGCAAATCCTTTCCCTAGATTCTGATTGCATTAAGATGTCCGATACTGAATTACCGCAGGGGAGGACAGATGTACTCAATTGCACGCCGCAGTTTCCGCCGGAGATCGCTCGTCCAATCCACCCTCGTTCTGTCAGCCATGCTGCTGATACAGAGCTGTGGTGGAGGTTCTTCCGCTCCGCCTCCACCTCCTCTGCCACCACCACCTGCGGCTGCAACCCGTCGTTCTGGCCAGGCGCCGGCACTTACAGCCCAACCCAGATCACCCTATCCGACACGACAGCGAATGCAACGATCTACTACACAACCGATGGCAGCACGCCGAACACGTCTTCGCTCAAGTACGTTGCTCCTATCGCAATCACGTCAAGCACCACCATCAAAGCTATGGCCACGGCTCCCGGTTTCTCGCCAAGTCTGATCACCGCCAGCATCTATACCGTTCCGGCGCAGAACGGCGTTGGATCTGCGGTTTCGATTGTGCTCACCACCGACGACCAGTCCCGCAAAATGCAGCCGCAGGCGGGCACAAACTTCACGACAGCTGCAAACGGTCAAGGCAGGGTGATTTACGTGGACCAGACGCAAACCTACCAGCCAATCGAGGGATTCGGGGCAGCGTTTACGGATTCGGCGGCATACCTGCTCAACGAGGTCGCCTCCCCAAAGTCGGCTTTGACCAGCACGATGAACGATCTGTTCACCCGCAACGGCAACGGAATCGGACTGAGCTTCATGCGCACCCCCATGGGCGCCTCCGACATCGCCCGCTCACAATATTCTTACGACGACAGCGGCGGCGCAGCCGACCCCACACTTGCCAATTTTTCCATCGCCCACGATCAGGCCGACGTCATTCCAATCATCCTGCAGGCACGCCAGCTCAATCCGCAGATGAAGCTGATGGCCAATCCGTGGAGCCCGCCCGGCTGGATGAAGACCTCTAACTCCATGGTCGGCGGCGCGCTTCAATCCAGCATGGACTCACCCTTCGCCGGATATTTTGTGAAATATCTGCAAGCCTACTCGGCCGCGGGCATCAGCGTGGACTACATCTCTCTGCAAAATGAGCCGCTATTCGTGCCCGGAAACTAATTCGTCCATGAGCTCCCCAAGCATCGCCCCGTCCCTAGCCGGACGCCTTCTCGGTTCCACTGCCAACAACTTTGTGATTGCAGAATGGCAGGACGCGGGCGGCATCTCTGCGCAGCCGCGTTGGATCGCGCCCCTGCACCTCCACCGGAGCGACGACGAAGCATGGTATGTGCTGGAAGGCGTGCTTCGAGTAAAAGTCGGCAACGAGGATCTGGAGCTGCGCGCTGGCTCCGGGGCGCTCGTGCCGCGCGGCACACCGCACACTTACTGGAATCCTGGTCCGGATCGCGTTCGTTATCTGCTGATCATGACCTCGCGAATTTACCAGTTGATTCAGGATATCCACGCCATGAGTGAGCGCACCCCAGCCACGCTGCGAGCCGTATTCGAGAAGCACGACTCCGAACTGCTAGGTTAATAAATACCGAGGGGTGCCCCATTTCTCGCATCCTTTGCGAGAAGTGGGGCCTTTCTCTGACCACTATCCAATCTTTGCCCTCACCTCGAGCCCGGAGTAGGATTATGAGTTCGCCCAGCGAATCATGAAGAAAAAAAATAAGATCGCGAAATCCGCGAAGCCGAGTCCCTCCAAGAACGGCTCAAGACGCGGCGTCCCCACGCTTCGCCAGCAGCGCACCTACTCCATCCCCGACCACCGCCTGGAGAAGCCGAGCTTCACCGTTCGCCAAACTCGGAAGGGTGACGAATGCTGTTATGAAATCTCCGGTGACCTCAACGCTCCCGTTCCGCCCATCCGCGATTCGAAGTACCTAAGCAAACAGCAATGCATCGAGATCTACCGCTGGATGGTGCTGAACCGCAAAATGGAGCAGGCGCTTGAGAATCTTTACAAGCAGGGAAAAGTAGTCGGCGGAGTTTATTTCGGACTCGGCCAGGAGGCCTGCTCCTGCGCCTCGGCCTACGCGCTCCGCAAAGATGACTGGCTCGCTCCTATGATCCGCAATCAGGGATCGCTGCTGGTCCGCGGCTTCGAGCCCCGCGACATGATGATGCAGTACATGGCCAAAGCCGATTCTCCAACCAAAGGTCGCGACGGCACTTCGCACTTCGGCGATATCTACAAGCGCAACGTCGTCTCTCCGATTTCCATGCTCGGAGATCTCATTCCCGTGATGGCAGGCGTCGCATTGGGCGCGAGGCTGCAAGGCCGCAACGTAGCGGTCATGACTTATATCGGCGACGGTGGGCAATCCACGGGCGTGACTTACGAAGGTATCAACTTCGCCGCCGTGCAGGACCTCGGCCTGGTGCTTTTCGTCGAGAGCAATCTCTGGGCCTACTCCACGCCTTCGGAAATGCAATACCGCGTGGAGGACCTTGCCGATCGCGCCATTGGCTACGGCATCCCTGGCGTCATCGTGGACGGAACCGACGCCTGCCAAATTTACGACGCGGCACATGAAGCCGTGGAGCGTGCCCATCGCGGCGAAGGGCCGACACTAATCGAAGCGAAGATGATGCGGATGAAAGGCCATGCCATTCACGATGCCGCAGACTATGTCCCCAAGCCAATGCTCGAGTACTGGCGTAAGCGCGATCCGATCACGCGTTTCGAAAACTATCTGCTGAATGTGAGGAAATGGCTGTCGCCCCAGGAGCACCAGAAGCTGATCGCGGATATCGAATCTTACCTGGAGAAGGAAAGAGAAGTTGCCGTGAACTCTCCCATGCCCGCGCCCGAAACTGCTGAAGGCGGTGTGTATTGCGAAGAGGGATGCCACCAGATCAAGCCGAAGTATGGAATGCCGAAGTTGCGGGTCCCAAAATCAGTCGCTACTCGAAAGAAAGAAGAGGCGGCACTGCATTTCCAGTAGCTGGCCTCTGAAGCGATCGGGAAGGGCACGACTTTCAGTCGTGCCGTCAAGCAGTTGGGACCTCGAAGCGGCACGGCTGAAAGCCGTGCCCTTCCCGAATGTCGCGATAAGTCGCCGGAAGCCTGCAGCCAAATGTCACGCGGCCGCAATCCTCCGAATCAAGTCTTCCTGCTCACTCCGATTTTCCGCCCCGATCGTAAACGCGTCGAGTACGCCTAGCGACAGCGCATAGCGCAGCGCTTCATCCTGTCGGCTGCGCAGGTCTCCCGCGCCGAGGATTTTCATCCCTACAACGGCTTTACCTGAGGCCTTCATTTGCTTGAGCACGCCAATCACGGTCGCGGGATCGGCATCCATATTTGATTGAATTGGATTGATCCGCGCCAAGTCCACCTCCACCCACGGAGAATTCGCTGCCGCCCGCAGAGCCTCAATCGAGTGGCAGGAGCAGCCATGTGCCCGGATGACCCCCTTCTGCTTTGCCTCCGAAAGCACTTCCATCACGCCTTTGTAGCGTTCGGTCCAGTCACCCTCGGTAAGGCAGTGCATCAGAAAAACGTCCATGTAGTCGGTGCCCAGCTCTTTGCGAAATCGGTCCAAGTCAGCGCGCATTCCGGCCGGATCGCGGGCCCATGATTTCGTCAGCACCGTGACTTTGTCGCGCTGCACATGTTTGAGCGCCTCAGCCACATGAGGATGACTGCCATAGGAGTCTGCGGCATCGAAGAATCGCAGTCCATGGTCGTAGCCATTCAAAAGCATCTCAGACAGCCCTTTTATTCCGAGAGCAGTCTGGTGTGAGTGGTGCCCAACACCCACGGTGCCGGTGCCCATCGCTAGGCGGCTGGTGCGGATCGCCGTATTGCCAAGCACGACCGTGTCCGACGCGCTGACTTTCTTCGTAAGCTCTGGCATGGCCAGCGTCCGGCCAGTCATTTTCGACGTTAGCCAAGTGGCACCGGCTCCGTAGGCTGCGGTGGTGAGGAATTCTCTTCGCTTCATGGGAATCTCCTGGGCTGCAGCGTGTTAGACGTGCCGACAAGCTGTTTGGGATCGCTGGCGCGCCGGAAAAAGTATACTCGTCATTCTCACCCGGAGTTGCGCAATGCAGAAAGGCAGATCCTTTCGGCATGGGAAACCTCCTTAATTGGAGCCGAAATGGCTGTCCTTATATCCGCTCCAACTGCGCCACCGTGCGTTCGTTAACCACGTTCCCAGTATTCAGCGTTGAGGCCGGCTCGAAGAGCAGAATCCAGCATTCTTCTTCGGCTACGGGGCGGTGCTCAACTCTGCGCGGCACCACGATGAATTCGCCTTCTTCCAACCAAACATGGCGGTCGCGGAACTCCATGCGGAAGCGGCCTTTGACCACCAGAAACATTTCGTCTTCATTCTCGTGATGGTGGAAGACGAACTCGCCTTTCAGTTTGTCGAGTTTTACGTACTGACCGTTGAGTTCGGCGGCGATGTAGGGCTTCCAGTATTCGGAAATCTTCGCGAATTTCTCGGCGATGTTGACCTTGTCCATGATGCCTTCGTAGATGAAAATGTCAGGGAAAGGTCGCAGACTTTGGAAATTGGGTGCAGCGGGCCTTCCAGGCCTGCGTTGAGAGGCAGGAAAGCAATGGGCTTTAGCTCCTGCGGTACTTCGCCCGGCGCCTGAGCGATCGGCAGCTGAAGCCCTCATCCATGTCACTTGGGAATGCGGGGCGGGAAGCTCCTGCTCGCCCCCGCGCTCTAATATATCTTGATATATATCCTAAATGTGATATATATCATGATATAGACCTAAAAAAGGATGATCCATGCCGCGCACCGCAAAATTGTTTCGTAATGGCCGGAGCCAAGCCGTGCGTCTGCCCGTGGAGTACCGCTTCGAGGGGGCCGAGGTTTTTGTTCGCCGCGATCCGGCTACCGGGGACGTCATCCTGTCGCGGCGGCCGGACTCCTGGAATGATTTCTTCGAATTGTTGAAGACGGTCGAGGTACCAGACCACTTCTTGTCAGATCGCAACGATACGCCTCCGCAGAAGCGGAAGCTTTTCTAATGGCCGTCCGCTATCTTCTGGATACAAATACCGCCAGCTATGTGATCAAGGGTAATTTCCCGCGAGTGCGAGAGCAATTAGTAGCGGTGCCCATGGCTGAGGTGGGAATTTCGGTCATTACAGAGGCTGAGTTGCTTTTCGGCCTCGCCCGCCTGCCTCAGGCGGTGTCGCTGAGGGTCGCCGTTGAGGAGTTTCTGCTTCGGCTCAACGTGCTGCGGTGGGATTCGGTAGGGGCTAAGCACTACACCCAGCTACGCGCGGTTTTAGAGAAGAGAGGGCAGCCGATGGGCAACTTGGACATGATGATCGCCGCTCATGCTCTCGCCGTCGGGGCTGTGCTGGTCACTGGCGACCGAGTCTTCCGTCGAGTTGCAGGTCTCAAGATCGAGGACTGGAGCAAACCCGCCTGAGACTTCAGGCAGGCCGGACGAGCGAAAACGCCCGTCTCTTCACAACCAATTCGCAAAGAGCCGCCAGCTTGCGCTGAGGGCTCATGGCTAACTGCTGACTTACGAATTCTCGTACAACAATACGCCCTCGTTTTCCTTCGCATCTACCGGGCGGTAGAACAGCTTGTTGTCTTCGAGGAAGACTTCGATGAACGCAGGGCGCACGTTGATCGTTCCCTGGATCAGCGCCTCGGACAGCGGGTCTTCGATGTACTTTTGCAAGGCCCTGCGCAGCGGTCGCGCGCCATAGGTGCGGTCGATCAGCGTCTGGTTGAGGATCCACTTCTTGGCTTCGTCTGCCACCGTGACCGTGATGGCTTTCTGTGCCAAGTTCTGGTTCAACTGCGTGACCATTAGCTCCAGGATCTGGATCAGATCGTTCTCGCCGAGCGCGTTGAATATGATGACTTCGTCCAGGCGGTTCAGGAACTCAGGGTTGAAGGTGCGCTTGACCTCGCCCTTTACCAGTTCCTCGACCTTATCGGAGATCGCATCCTCCTTCGTGGACTGGAAGCCCAGTCCCTCGCGCTTCTGCAAGTACCGGGCGCCAATGTTCGAAGTCATGATGATGATCGTGTTCTTGAAGTCCACGGTGTTGCCGAGGCCATCGGTCAACTGGCCGTCTTCAAATACCTGCAAGAGGATGTTGAACACGTCCGGGTGCGCCTTTTCGATTTCGTCGAGCAGCACTACGGAATAAGGCGCGCGCTTTACACGCTCGGTGAGCTGGCCGCCCTCTTCGTAGCCGACGTATCCCGGAGGTGAGCCAATCAGCTTTGAGACTGAGTGTTTCTCCATGAACTCCGACATGTCGAAGCGGATTAGAGATTTCTCGGTGCCGAACATGAACTGCGCCAACGTGCGTGCGACTTCGGTTTTACCCACGCCCGTGGGTCCGAGAAAGAGGAACGAGCCGATTGGCCGGTTCGGGTTTTTTAGCCCGGCGCGGCTGCGGCGGATCGCGCGTGACAGCGCGCTGATGGACTTATCCTGCGAGATCACACGCTTGTGCAGCTCTTCTTCAATACGTAGCAGCTTTTGGGTTTCTTCTTCTTTAATGGAAGTGATGGGTACACCGGTCCAGCGCGAGACAACATCTTCAATGTCTTCGCGATTTACCACGCCGGTGGCTGACTCGTCGAGATGATATTTTTCGCGAAGAACGCGCAGGTTCTCGCGTTCCTTGCGTTCTTCGTCGGAATAGAAACGCGCCTTCTCGAACTCATGGTTCGCGACTGCGTTCTCCATTCTGTGGACGATGAACTTGAGCCGCTTCTGCACTTCGGTGATCTCTTCAGGCAAAGAAGTCTGGCGCAGCTTTACCCGCGCTCCGGCTTCGTCGACCAGGTCGATCGCCTTGTCAGGAAGAAAACGGTCGGGAATGTAGCGGTTCGAATGCGAGACCGCAAAATTGATGGCGTCGTCCGTGTAGGTGACCGCGTGGAATTTTTCGTAGCGGTCTTTGATTCCAAACAAAATCTTGGTAGCATCGACCTCGTTCGGAGGCGGAACCTTCACCGCCTGGAAGCGCCGCTCGAGAGAACGGTCTCTCTCGATGGATTTCCGGTATTCGCCGGGGGTCGTCGCGCCGATGCACTGAATCTCGCCGCGTGAGAGCGCTGGCTTCAGAATGTTGGCAGCGTCCAGCGATCCTTCGGCCGAACCCGCGCCGACCAGGGTGTGCAGCTCATCGATAAAGATAATGCAGTTTTGCGACTCCATCAGTTCTTTCATGATGGTCTTCAGCCGCTCTTCAAACTGCCCGCGGTATTTTGTTCCTGCGACGATCAACGACAAATCCAAAGCGAGAATTCGTTTGTCCGCCAGGAATGAGGGAACTTCACCGTCGGCAATGCGCTGCGCCAGCCCTTCCACAATTGCGGTCTTGCCAACCCCGGGTTCTCCAATCAGCACAGGGTTGTTTTTCGTACGGCGGCACAGAATCTGCACCACCCGCTCCAGTTCATTCTCCCGGCCAACCAGCGGATCAAGCTGGCTGTCCATTGCGGCTTGAGTCAGATCGCGTGAAAACTCGCTCAACAGCGAAGACTCGCGCTGCCGTTGCGGTTGTGCTTTTTCCTGGCTGCTCCGGGCCAGCTCTTCTCTTATCGTGGAGAGCCTGAGTCCGCGTTCGTGCAGAATTTCTGCCGCAAAACATTTCTCTTCGCGTAACAGTCCGAGTAGCAAGTGTTCCGTGCCGATGTGCTTGTGCGAGAGCCGTTCGGCCTCTTCTGCGGCATAAGCCAGCACCCGCTTGCATTCGTTGCTCAACGGGAGGTCAACCGAGGTAGAAACTTTTTCGCGGATGGTGGTGTGCCCCTCGATCTGCTTGCGAATGGACTCGACCGAGGCATGCGAGCGCAGGAAGCGATTGGTCAGAGCTTTGTCTTCACGAAGGAGTCCCAGCAGCAGGTGCTCAGTCTCGATATAAGGAGAACCGAACTGGCTGGCTTCGTACCGCGCAAAGAAGATGACGCGCCGTGCTTTTTCGGTATAACGCTCGAACATATAGCCCCTTCCCCAGAGGTCCTCCAGAGACTGAAAGGACGACTTCCCGCCCAACGCTCCGGAACTTCCTGGCCCTGACTACTAAACGATCTGTCTGATTCGGGACTAGCCCACATCTTGTATTATCGTGAGCCAGCGCTCTTTTTACCACTGGTTCCTATTACTAAAGGAACCATAAGGCATTATCGCAATTCCTCCTTTGATTAGAAACAATTGCGAACGTATTCATTTCGGTACATCTACCCACCCTAGTCGCTGCAAAAGGCGCAGCGACTAGAACGGGGCACCCAGAATTCCTAATCGGCCAACGTTCCCGGCACGACCTCTTCCATCTTCCCACTTTCGAGCCGCAGCACCCGGTGGCAGCGCCGCGCAAACCCCACATTATGAGTGGCGATCAGGGAGGAGAGCTGATGGTCACGATGCAAGCGCGCAATCAATTCAAAGACCGCGTCAGCGGTACGACCGTCCAAATCACCCGTCGGTTCGTCGGCCAGCAAGAGCTTGGGCTTGGTGATTAGCGCGCGAGCCAAGGCTGCCCGCTGCTGTTCTCCGCCGGAAAGTTCTCCGGCCCGATGATGCGCCCGCTGGGTCAACCCTACCTCCCCCAGCCATTCGAACGCTGCCTTTTCCGCCTCGGTCTTGGGAGTGCCCCGCATCAGCAGCGGCATAGCTACATTCTCCAGCGCCGTAAACTCCGGCAGCAGATAATGGAACTGCCACACAAAACCGATTTCGCGGTTACGAAAATCGGCAGCGTCGTCTTCCGACATCGAACTCAACCGCAAGTGGGCGCAGTATACGTCACCTGAAGAAGGCCTATCAAGCGTTCCGAGGATGTGCAACAAAGTACTCTTTCCCGTTCCGGACTCGCCGACAATTGCGAGCATCTCCCCCTGTCCCACTTCAAACGAAAGATTCTCAAAGAGCACTAACTCTGAGGCACCGGACCGGAAAACCTTCTTCAGTCCTTCGATTCGAAGTGCCTGTTGTGTTAGATGCAACTGGAATGCTCCTCGTCTCAAATGCGCCAGGCAACCAGCGGCGTTCGTCGGGTCGTAAAAGTTGCCTATTTCAATTAAAACACGCAGGGGAAGCGTATGTTGTTGGGACTGCGGATGGGACCATCCTTCTGAGAGAAAAAGGCTTCATCTGCGAGTCCGGCCTGCCAAAGTCACTCATACCTCAGGGCCTCTGCCGGCAGAATCCGCGCTGCCGACCAGGAAGGATAAATCGTCGCCACTAGCGAAGTCCCAACCGCAACAACTGCCACGAGAACTCCGTCGATGACGCGTGGCGCAAACGGCACGTAATCAATGGAATAAACCTCAGGCGCCAACGAGAAAAGGTGGTAGTGTCCGCCCATCCACGAGAGAGCGTATCCCAGGACCAGCCCAACGGCCGTTCCGACCACTCCGATCAGCGCGCCTTGTGCGATGAATACTTTGCGGACCTGCGACTTTCGGGTGCCCATCGACATCAGCACGGCAATGTCGCGGGTCTTCTCCATCACCATCATGGTCAGCGAGATCAGTATGTTCAGCGCGGCCACAAAAACAATAAGGCCGACGGTGATGAAAGTGACTAGCCGCTCCAAGCGCAGCGCGTGAAACAACGGCCTGTTTTGCTCCATCCAGTTCGTAGTCATGAAACCCGGCCCCGCAGCCTGTTCCAGCGCCTGCCCAACCTCAGCCGCTTTGTAGATGTCGTCTATCTTGAATTCAATAATCTGGATCACGTCCCCAAGCGCGAACAACCGCTGCGCATCGGAGAGCCGGGTGAAAGACCAGGAAAGATCGTAGTCGTAAAACCCCGAGTCAAAGATTCCGGCGACTCGGAAGCGGCTGTATTTGGGAACCAGGCCAAAAGGTGTCAGCTCTCCCTGAGGACTGGTCACCAGCACTACCGAGCCAACCTTGGCCCCGAGTTCATCCGCCATTTCTTTCCCTAAAATGATCGGAGGCATTGCGGCCCGGCGCTGCTGGATCGCCTCCAGAGAGTCAGTGTCTTCTAGTGCTTGTGTGGAGCGGACATTCTTGTCCCCTGCCTTTGACGTTGCTTCTGTAGCCGGCTCGTCCAGCTCCTCCGCCGATCCCTGCTTCACGCTGCTGAGGAGGTCACTCACTCTCCGTTCATCTTTCGGGATGATCCCCTTGAGCACTGCACCTCTTGCTCGCGGCCCTAACGAAATCAGCACCTGCTCATAGATGTCGGGGGCGGCAGCTATCACGTGGGGCTGTTCTTGCAGGCGATCCATTAGCGGACGCCACTCGCGGATACCGTCGCCGAGGGTGCGCAGCAGGTTGACATGAGACGTCGAGCCCAGCAGACGGTCCTGCAAGTCCTGCCTGAATCCGTTGTTAATAGCGAGTGCAACTACCAGGGAGGCGACGCCGGCAGCGACTCCTGCGACCGAAAGCCCAGTGATCACGCCAATCACAGCCTGCTTTCGTTTTGCGCGAAGATAGCGGGAAGCGATGAAGAGCTCGAATCTCATGCAGCAATGAGCCGTTAATGGTCAGCCCGGCTTCAATGATACATGCGAGGATTTATGATCGTCGCAGTTGGCGTCTGCTTCACGGTCTGTCCGCAATCTGCCACAGCTGTGCGCGCCGATTCACGTCGGGAGACACAGAATCCCTGGGCAGGTTGTTGCTTCCCACCCAGGGCTTGAGTTTGGTGGTTCCGTGGAGTTACAGCCGTTCCGCCGTCACCGAGACAGGCACTCCATTGGTCAGCGACTCGAACACCGGGGAATACCCCGGCCCCAGCTGACCAATTTCCTGCAACTTCTCGTCGGGCACGTCGGCCTTGATCTTGAAATTGACGTGGATTCCCTGGTATCCGTTGCGAACCTTCTTGTCGAGTGCAAGAAATCCGTGCAGATCAATGTCGCCTTCCAAAGAGGACTCGACTTCTTCGATGTGAATGCCGCGCGCCGCTGCGTGATAGACCATGGACGTAGTCAAACAAGATGCCAGGGCGTGGAGCAGATGTTCGACGGGGTTAGCGCCACTGTCCTTGCCGAGCAGCACGGGGGGCTCATCGGCCTCCAGCACAAACGGCTTCGGTCGTGATTGTTCCTGGCCAGCACCGTAAAAGGTGTCTGCGGTCGAGCAGTTTTGGCCGGCATCCACCCATTGGTTGCGAATGCGGAATTTGAATTTTGCGATGGCTGGGGTGGCCTTGATGGCATCGATGGTGTTAAAGAGGTCGTCAACCGCGACTCCGTTGACAGTCTTTACAAGCATTTTTGCAGTTGCTACTTTGACGCTATTCATTCCATTTCTCCTTATTATGTATGGTCCTAGCGGACAGCTGGTACTACCAATATCTGCACGACTTATGAGGTCGCCGGGTGCCCCACCGTTTTCGCAAAGTGCGCAAGAAAGGTGGGGCAGCCGGCACGTTGGCGAAGCGCTTTCCCAGACGCTCGTGGATGTCCGGCTCACGCCATCGCTTGCTACTGGCTATTTCACGTCGACTTCTACGCGCATCCACGGGTGGATGCAGCACTGAAAGAAGTGTTTACCCTTTGACAGACCCGTGACCTGGAGCTGGCTGCCTTGAAGGATTCGGGTCTTGGCCACCGCGACGTTCGCGAAACCGCCTACGCATTCGGGGACCGTGTCCTGTCCGGCATTAAGCCCCGGTATGAAACCGCCTCCGAACTGCGCCACTTCGGTGAAGGTGTGAGGCTCGCCGCCCTGATCGACCGCGATAACAGGAGTTCCCTTCTTGATGCTGAGTGTGTCAGGTTCGAAGTCCCAGCCTGGATCGGGAGTTCCAGCGGCTGCCTTGGCAAACAAATCGGACAGCGTGGTGGCGAATCCAAGCGGGGCAAGAGCGACGTTATGGCAGAAGTCAGGTCCAAGCGCTGCATTGAAGGTGTTCGGATCGCATTCGTCCAAGGCCACGACCTGCGCGGGGGTTGCTGGATTTCCGCTGCCTTGAGTTGACGCGGTTCTTGCCTGTGGTTGGGTTTGTGCAAACGCATGCATCGCGCCACCTGGCATAAAACTAACCGTCAGGGCGACGACGAAGAACGTTGCCAGGAGACTTACTGTTAGAGTTTTCATTTTGGTTCTCCTAAGCGTGTTCAGGAATTGTGCTCGGGAAAGCGCTGCTGGCATCGGACCGGACTCCCTGCTAGTGCTAACCTTCGAGCACGTCACGTCGCGATACTGCGGCAACTGACGCGGGTTGACCATAGCGAGCGCCTTAAGATTGGCTTAAGCCAAATGAATTCGTAAGCTGCAGAAAATTATCGGCTTGCCCAGGTGCGGTGTAGCGGACGCAAAATTGCGCCCACCTGTGAAAGACTTCTTGCCGTTGCGTCTGAGCGTAGTCAGACGAGCGGCAGGTGAATGGGCCGAGATCGATTGAGGTTCCGGGCGGAATGGCGGAAGACGATACCGCCCGGAATTCCCCAAACTGCACTTTACCGAGGCGAGAGTCGAACTTCGACTCTGGCCACCTCCACGGTGGGCCGCTTGCTCGCCAGTTCTCGTTGCAGGTCTCCCGGAATGAGGGTCTGGCCGGCGCCTTGTCTCCACACTTCGGCCAGAAAGTAATGCGAACCGTAGCGCTGAAAGATCGCGTAACTCTGGCCGAGGTTCGCCCGCTCGCTGTTGTTCGCCAACATCAAGACACTGTTCCCGGAGCGGTCTTCCGAGCGAAGGATCATCGTGTCCCCTTCTCGTGGTTGAGTTCGATGGTGTAATCGCCGGCAGGCAGATTGTGGCTTCCGGCAACAAACGAGAACGGTACGGTGACCTTCACTCGCTGTACGGTCTGAGCCGAAGCCATTGCGGCCATCAGCAACAGAATGGATCCAAGCCGAGTCCCGATTCGCGTGGTCATGATTTTCTCCTTTGAATTTTGGTCACGGCCTTCGAGCCGACCGCGCCTGTTTTTCTTGCCCCTCACCTCCTATAGCGAGAACTGTGGTGAAAACCTGTAACGGAGGAAAAAGGTCACTTCGCGATACTGCGGCAACCAACGTGGGTTGACCATGGCAAACGCCTTAAGCTTGGCTTAAGCCAAATGAATTCGTAAGCCGCAGAAAATACTGGGCCTGTCGAGGTACGGTGCAACCGATGTAGAATTATGCCCGCGTGTGGGAGTTGTTACCGGTGGCGTCCGACCCAGTCAGACTGTCAGACTCGATCCGATTCGGTGAGGATTTCGACTTGGACGTGCGCACCTACGAACTGCGCCGTGCCGGCCGAGTTCTGAAGCTGGAGCGGATTCCCGTGGAGTTGCTACTCCTCCTAATTGAGAGGAGAGGGCAGCTCGTGACCCGCGACCAGATCATCGAACGGATTTGGGGCAGGGACATCTTCCTCGACACGGACAACAGTATCAACGCCGCCATCCGCAAAATCCGCCAGGTACTCAAGGACGACCCCGAGCAGCCGCGATTCGTGCAGACCATCACCGGCCGCGGATACCGCTTCATCGCTGTGGTCAAAGCTGCGTGCGAGATCCCGGGTCGAGACCTAGCAACGGAAGTTGCAGCCATACGCGACCCCTTCTCGGAGAAGCCACTGAAGCAGGTGGTGATTCGCCCACCGAATCTTCCTGTGCAGCGGACCAGCTTTGTGGGGCGGGAGAAAGAAGTATCTGCCGCCAAAGAACTCCTGTTGCGTAAGGATGTGCGCCTGGTCACGGTCACCGGTCCAGGTGGGATCGGCAAATCGCGGCTCGCGGTGCAGGTGGCGAGCGGCCTTGTCGACAGTTTTCCGAGTGGCACCCATTTTGTTTCGCTCGCCTCGCTAAGCGACCCGGGCCTGATCGCTTCCGTGATCGTTCAAGCGTTGGGGATCCGGGAGGCAGGAGGTCTGTCGCCGCTCGAAATACTCAAGCAGAATTTACAAGATTCATTGCGCGCGCCAATGCTGCTCTTGCTGGACAACTTCGAGCACCTCGTTCAAGCGGCACCTATCGTGGCAGAGATCCTGACCATGGGTCCCAATCTTAAGATCATGGTAACCAGTCGCGCCGCGCTGCACTTGTACGGAGAACATGAATTTCCGGTGCCGCCGCTTGCGATGCCCGATTCGCTGGCCATGCCTCAGGTTGATGTCCTCTCGCAATACCCGGCGGTGGCGCTGTTCGTGCAGCGCGCCGTCGCGGTCAAGCCAGACTTTGAGCTTAACCAAGAGAATGCGGCCTCTGTCACCGAGATTTGCGTTCGGTTAGATGGTCTGCCTCTCGCCATCGAGCTGGCAGCCGCACGGGTCAAAGTTCTTCCGCCCTCTTCGATGCGAACACGCCTGGCGAGCCGGTTGCAGCTATTAACCGGCGGCGCGCGGGACTTGCCGCGCCGACAGCAGACACTTCGTGCTGCCATGGATTGGAGCTACGACCTGCTGAGTCCTGCCGAGCAGAAGCTTTTCCGAAGATTGCCGGTGTTCGTGGGCGGATGCACTCTGGAAGGCGCGGAAGCGGTATGCGACACCAACAGAGATCTCCATTTGGACCTGCTCGACGGTATGGCATCCATGGTGGACAAGAGCCTGGTGCAGCAGGTCGAGTCAGCGAAGGGTGAATCGCGGTTCGTGATGCTCGAAACGATTCGTGAGTACGCTCTGGAAAAACTGAAGGCAAGCGGGGAGGAGACCTCGACGAAGCGTGCCCACGCCGCCTATTGCCTGGTGCTGGCAGAAGAAGAGGCCCCCGAGCAAAGTGGCGTGGGTGGGGCGATCTGGTTGGAACGCCTGACGGTCGAAAATGACAATTTTCGCGCGGCACTTGAGCGGCTGACAGACATCGGAGATGCGGAGTGGGGTCTGCGTCTCGGCGCCGCCTTATTTCGCTTTTGGGAGGCCCGTGAGTATCTCGCCGAAGGCAGGGACAGGCTGGGCAAGCTGCTGAAGCTCGCAGGAGCGGCAGCTCCCACCAAAGGGCGAGCGCGAGCTCTTTTCGCCGCAGGTGTGCTGGCAGTCGAGCAGGGAGATTACCCCGCGTCGGATGTGCTCATCCAGGAAAGTCTGGACATCGCTCGTCAGTTGCATGACGACCAGGGTGCCGCCGTCTCTCTAAACGCGCTGGCGGTTAATGCTCGAGACCGGGGTGACGTCCCAGTTGCGCGCTCTCGGTTCGAAGAAAGCCTGCGCCTGTGGAGAGAATTGGGCGACCAGAAGGCCATTGCTCGTTCTCTCAGCAATCTCGCGGATGCTGCCAAATTGCAGGGTGACTACGGTACCGCTCGCTCGCTGCACGCGGAGTGTTCAGCAATCTTCCAAGGAATAGGGGACCGGCCAGGTGTTGCCTGGTCGCTGAATTATCAGGGGGATATTGCCCGTGATCAAAGTGACCCGGCTGCCGCGCGGACATTGTACGAACAGGCCTTATCAATTTTTCGAGAGCTCGGTGATCGTTGGGGCATTGCTGGCACGCTGGCCGATCTGGGCAGTCTGGCGAGACAACAGCGGGACTATACTACCGCTCATACGATGTACCGAGAAAGCATAAAGAATTTCCAGGAGCTAGGACATAAGCGCGGAATTGCCCGCCTCTTGGAATGTTTCGCGTGCTCAGCCGCTGCTCAATTGGAAGCAGATCGTTCGCTGCGGCTGGCCGGAGCAGCGGCAGCGTTACGTCAGAACATCGGCGCTCCGCTCACCGCGGCGGAACAAGCCAAACTGGAAGCAAGCCTGCACCCGGCACGGCAGGCATTGACTGACACTGTAGGCATGACGTCTTGGTTAGAAGGTTGGGCATTGCCAGTCGAGAAAGCTATTGAAGAAGCGCTGATGCACGAGGCTGCATCTCCTTCGGGTTAGCGCATCGCAAGACGGGTTGATCTTGATGGCGATGGAAATCAGGATGCCAGCGGAAGCTTAAGCGCTTACTCCGCGCTTGCCGGGTCAAGGAGCCGGCGCACGGCGGAGACGCGATTGGCAGGAAGGCCTACGCGCCTGGCGTGTTCTTGAATGGTCGCCTCGTCCGGGGCGAGATAGACGCAGTACACCTTGTCGCCGGTTACATAGCTATGGAGCCACTGGATCTCGGGGCCCATTGCCCTCAGGATGTTGACCGACTTTTGTGAGACTTCCCGCAATTGGGCGTCGGATAGACTTCCGGCTCCCGGGATTTCGCGTTCGATGACGAATTTCGGCATGGGCCTTCCCTAATGCACATATATCCTAGCAAGCAGATGGAAGGGCTTCAACCTGATTTAGGCGAAGCCGCCCCGGTCAGTGAGCAATGGCCGAAGAATAAGGAGAATGAGAATGAAGGTTGCCATGGATCTTCGATCGCTTCAGAAGCCGCTGAAAGAGCAATACCACAATGACCCAAATGCCTCGAAAATCACTCTCCAGGCCAAAGGCGGGCAAACGGATGTTCCGGTGACATGTTCGGTCGATATAGGGCGTGCCATCTACCATGCCGAGGCCCACAAGGGAGTGGGGGGCGCAGGTGCCGGTGCCTGTTCCGGAGATCTTTTGCTTGGAGCTCTGGCGGCATGCGCGCAGATCACCTGTCAGATGGTAGCCACCGCTATGGGCATACCAACCGAACGCATTGAGGTCACGGTGAAGGGAGACTTGGATCTTCGAGGCACCCTTGGCATATCAAAAGATGTGCCCGTCGGCTTTGAGAGTATTCATCTTGATTTTGATGTTGTTGCGCCTGAGGCAACCCCGGAACAACTGCGTGGATTGAGAGAGAAAACAGAACAGTATTGCGTGGTGATGCAAACCTTAATGCGGCCGCCAAGTCTGCAGACCGAGTGGGCTGGTCACGATTGATTATCCGGCCGCGATAAGTCTTCAGATCTCTTTCCAAACAATAGTTGTCGTAATCAATGGCTTCTCCCGAAGAGACTGGAAGTGCGCCCGCAGAACGCTGTTCATCAACGCGGACTTAGGAAGCGCCGCCCTGGTACCAGGAGACATATAGTCGGGTTCCCGTACATGTACCGTTCGTGGCCCAGAAATTGAGGATCAGTGAAGTGACGGACGAGATTACTTGCGGATGTCGGCAAGCAGGAAGTAATCGGCTACTTCCTGTTGCCCGTGACTCGGCCGGAATCAGGGTTAAGGGTCTCGACTCTCATCTACACTCACACCAAATCCTTCTTCCACTCCAACTTGCGCGATGTCGGCCTCGAATTGTCTCAAATTGTCCGAGCAGCCGACCGCAGTTGTTCGCGGAACCATGCGTGTGCAGGTTCGGTAGTGAGTCGCGGATGCCAGGCCATGAAATATGGAAAGGACTTGATCTCGCGAGGCGCTTCCACGATGTGTCCACCAGCCATCGCAGCGGTGATCTGTGCCAACTTGCGAGGCACAGTGAGGATCAAATCGGTTCGGGCGATGGCAAAGATCGCGGGCACAAAGAATGGAAGAGTAAGAGCGACGCGCCTCTTTGTACCAAGCTGTGCCAGAGCGCGATCTACTAAAGGTTGTTGCCCCTCCCGAATCTCGACCATCGCGTGCGGAAATTGCAGATATTGTTTCAACGTAAAACGACGAACGCGAACCCGCAGAGCGGAGCCCACGAGACAAACAAAATCTAAGTTGAGGAGCACTTCGCTATCCAGGGCAGGGGGCGCTTCTTCTGCACAGAGACCCGTATCGATTCTCCCTGCCGCGACCTCCTCATAACTTTGAGCTCGCCACGCGGACACTTCTAGCTTTACGTGAGTCGCTGCCCTCCGTACGCTCGCCACGAGCGACGGCAGCAAAATCATCGATGCATGGTCGGTCATGGCCACTCGAAATCGTTCCTGGCTTCGGGCTGGATCGAACTCCTCTCCTCGCACCATAGCCTCAAGCCGGGGCATGAGCGACTCCAACTCTCGCAGCACACGTTCTCCCCGAACCGTGCGCTCATAGCCGCGGCCGTTACGAACGAGAAGGGGATCTCCGAACATTTCGCGAAGCCTCTCCAGCGCCCGGCTCATCGCCGGCTGACTCAAGAAACTTCGTTTCGCCGCGCGGGTCACATGGCGCTCCTCCAAAAGCGCTTGGAGCGCGTGTACGAGATTTAGATCCAGGGTACGCAAATGCGCTTTGCGCATGAGAGACATTCTAACAATGCATGGATCGGATAGCACGCCCGAGTATCTAACGAGATGCACACATTTTCCCCGCGCCGCTACAGGTTCGGACAAGAAAGCAGGACTCAAAGAGAGGACGTACAAATGAAAGGCACATACAAAGCAGTGGAAGTCTCAGCACCGGGCACCCTTCGAGTCGTGGAACGGCCAGTCCCTGAGCCCGGAGCGGGTCAGGTTCGGATTCGGGTGGAAGCATGTGGAATCTGTCACACCGATGCTGCCACGGTCACGGGCATATACCCGGGTCTGACTCTGCCACGCGTTCCTGGCCATGAAGTAGTTGGCCGCATTGAAGCCTTGGGCAGCGGAGTGTCCAAATGGAAAATCGGCCAACGGGTTGGGGTTGGCTTCTTCGGCGGCGAAGACGGAGTGTGCGAACCGTGCAGACGCGGAGACATTGTGAATTGTCAAAACCCGGTGATACCCGGAGTAACCACGGACGGAGGATATGCCGAAGTGATGATCGCTGAAGCACGCGGCATCGCCTCCATTCCTGATGACCTCACCTCCGCAGAAGCTGCGCCTCTCCTCTGCGCGGGCATTACGACGTACAACGCTATTCGCAATGCCGGCTTGCGCGGCGGAGATCTGGTTGCTGTACAGGGCATTGGTGGCCTAGGGCATCTTGGTATCCAGTTTGCGCGGCGCATGGGATTCCGTACTGTCGCAATCGGGAAAGGAGGCGAGAAGGAAAAACTTGCGAAAGATTTGGGCGCGCACGTCTACATCGATACTGCCGTCGAAGATGCCGCAGCGGTACTGCAGCGTATGGGCGGGGCCAGAGCGATTCTCGCAACAGCCCCCAATGGCGATGCTATGGGGCCACTTGTGTCTGGTCTTGCAGCCCGCGGCAAGCTCATTGTGGTGGGTGTACCTCTGGACCCGATCCAATTGAATGCATTCCCGCTCGTCTTTGGAGGGCGCTCGATATACGGGAGCCTGGCAGGCACGGCGATCGATACCGAAGACGAACTTGCTTTCAGCGTACTGGAGAATATCCGCCCGATAATCGAGACACTTCCTCTCGAACAGGCTGCCGATGCTTACCCTCGCATGATGCAAGGCAAAGCGCGGTTCCGCATGGTGCTGGTTACAAAAGACGGAGTCGCTCAAGGTGCGCCGCTCAACTGAGGCGACGCTTTTGCATTCGGTGGGAACCTCCTTTGAAGCAGCTCCCAGATTCCGAGCGAGTCGGCTACTCTTACTTTGGGATTACTTCAGGGTTGCCCGTCATTGGGGCGCAATCCCTGGGAGTGGCCCACCTCGATTGCCATCAAGCTTACTTCGAATAATCGGAAGCGAAATCCAATGTAGCGCCGAAACGCCATAACACGATGAACTGCAGGTGCTGGCGTGCGTCCTTTCCCTTGGCTTCCTCCTCGCGACGCAAGACGTCTTGCATAAAGGGTGCCTGGCTGGCCGAAGGGCCATGACCACGCCGAAAAAGATAAAGGAATGCGTAGCCGTGCTCG